>Ga0114997_10000757_pt1 | contig 26780 bp, 20 predicted proteins | sample ArcticOcean_MG_C_2_FD_87045 | JGI IMG/M metagenome (GOLD analysis project Ga0114997, IMG submission 87045) | Marine microbial communities from western Arctic Ocean - ArcticOcean_MG_CB4_136 | ecosystem: Environmental > Aquatic > Marine > Oceanic | place: Arctic Ocean: Canada Basin | collected... | reverse complement strand
TTTTTTTTTTTATTTAATAAATTTTTAATTGAAAGTTTAATTATAAAATTTTCAGCTACTAAGATATTTTCTTTTTTATCATTAATAGTTATATTCTTAATTTTTATTCTCGGTGATGGAATAAAGCTATAATTTATTTTTCCTTTTATTATGCACTCAATACTTTTATTTTTACATATATAGCTTTCAATTTTAGATTGATCATAATTATAAAATGAAGGTATTGATAAATATAAGAAAGTCACAAAAACTGTAAGTGATAAAAAATATTTTACAAGAAAATTAAATTTAATATATTTTACATATTTGCGAAAGTCTGGTAAATTTATTTTTGTAATATTATAAAGTTTTTTGTAATCAAATTTTTTGCTTATATCACCAAGCTTTAAAATTTTTTTGAGTTTTACCCTTGTTAGATCTATATATTTAGAAATATTTAAAAAATTATATCTCCTAAAATTGATATTTTTATAAAAGGAGTACAATTTATATCTTTTAAAATCAGTATATTTCATTTATTTTAATTCAAATTTGTAAATATAAATTTCATGGAAGTTATCAAACAAAATTATTTAAGCAACTTAAATAAAAATCAAAAAGAAGCAATACTAAATCCTGATGGACCGTGTTTAATTGTTGCTGGCGCGGGATCTGGAAAAACAAAAGTTTTAACCTCTCGAGTAGTTCATATTATTAAAGAAAAAAAGGCTTGGCCTAACCAAATTCTCTGTGTCACATTTACTAATAAAGCTGCCAAAGAAATGCAAAATAGAATAACAGTTTCTTTGGATGCAAAAATTACTTCTTTACCTTGGTTGGGAACTTTTCATTCTGTTTGTGCAAAGTTGTTACGCAGACATCCTGAGGCAGTTGGATTAAATTCTAAGTTTACAATAATTGACCAAGAAGACCAACTAAGATTGATAAAAAATATTTGTAAGTCAGAAAATATAGATGTTAAAAAAATATCACCAAAGTTTATTTTGTCTTTTATTAACCAATGGAAAAACAAAGGGTTACTTCCTGAAAATGTTATTGCTAAAAATGACGCTCCATTAGAAAAAGCAATTTTAAATGTTTATAAATTTTATCAGGAGCGACTTAATATTTTAAATTCCTGTGATTTTGGAGATCTAATTTTACTCTGCGTTTTTATGTTTGAAAAGAATGCTGATATACTAGAATTATACTTAAATAATTTTAAGTACATTCTTGTTGATGAATATCAAGATTCAAACTTTATTCAAAGCAAATGGTTACATCTACTAGCTAAAAAAAATAATAATATTTGTTGCGTTGGAGATGACGATCAATCTATCTATAGCTGGAGAGGAGCTGAAATAAGAAATTTTTTAGATTTTAACAAAATATATAAAAATGCTAAGATTATCAAATTAGAACAAAATTATAGATCAACACAAAATATACTCAGCGCCGCTTCAGGATTAATTTCAAAAAATACCGATAGATTAGGAAAAAAACTATGGACAGATAGTAAAGATGGTGACCCTGTTAATTTGACATGTTACAAAAATGGAAGAGACGAAGCCACCGGGGTTAGTGACATCATTGAACAAAAACTTAAAAAAAAATATTCCTTAAATAACGTTTCAATTTTGGTTAGAGCTATTTTTCAAACCAGAGAGTTTGAAGAAAGATTTTTAAAAATCGGTATGGGATATAGAGTTATTGGTGGTACAAAGTTTTATGAGAGATCAGAAATTAAAGATGGTGTAGCATTTTTAAGAATAGTTAATCAAAAAAATGACGATTTAGCTTTTGAAAGAATTATTAACACACCAAAAAGAGCTATAGGGGAAAGTACATTAAAACTACTCCATGATTATGGTCGAAGTAATAAAAAATCTTTAGAAGATTCTTCTTTTGACCTCTTACAATTAAACAAAATTAAACCAAAAGCAAAATTAAGTCTGGTCAATATATTGAATCTTTTTAGTAAATGGAGATTAGATTTAAAGGAAAAAAAACATTATGAATTAATGGAAATGATTTTAGATGAATCTGGATATTCAAAAATGTTAAAAGATAAAAAAGATTTAGAAAGTGAAGGTAGATTAGAAAATATAAAAGAATTAATTAGAGGAATGCACGATTTTGATAATCTACAAGGCTTCCTCGAACATGTTGCTTTAGCTACTTCAATAGATCAGGATTGGGATGGTGAAAAAATTAATTTAATGACGATGCATGCTGCTAAAGGTTTAGAATTTGATGTTGTTTTTTTACCTGGTTGGGAGGAAGGGTTATTTCCTCATCAAAAATCACTTGTAGAAAAAGGTGATTTAGCTCTTGAGGAAGAGAGGCGTCTTGCTTATGTTGGTTTAACACGAGCTAAAAAAGAATCCTTCATATCTTTTGTAATGAATAGAATGTACAGAGGAGATTGGATTGACTCATTACCCTCAAGATTTATAGATGAACTCCCAAATGAAAATATTAAAAAAGAAGAAGCAAAAGACCAACAGGATGACAGTTTCTTTTTTAATCAAGATATTGATTATGGCAAAGGTATAAGAAGCCCTGGATACGCCAGACTAAAAAAAAAAATAAAACTTATTAAATGACGAAACTGAGCAAATTAAAGAAAATTTTTAGAAACTATAAAATTGACGGATATATTGTTCCAAAAAATGATGAATTTTTTGGAGAATATATTCCAGAAAATAAAGATAATTTAAAATTTATATCTAGTTTTTCTGGTTCATATGGTTTTGCATTAATACTTAAAAATGAAAACTATTTATTTGTTGATGGAAGATATACCTTGCAAGCTAAGATTCAAAGTGGGAAAAATTTTAAAATTATTACAATACCAAAAAAATTTCCTTCAGAAGTTCTAAAAGGTAAAAAACTTTCAATAGGTTTTGATCCAAAGTTGCATACTGAACTTATGATTAATCGATTGTTTGATAAGTCTAATTGTAAACTTGTCCCTTTATACGAAAATTTAATTAATAAAATTTGGGCAAATAAAAATAATAATAAAAATAATAAATTTTATAAATTAAGCAATAAGGAAGTAGGAGAAAGTTCAGAAAATAAAATCAAAAAGTTGTCAAAAATATTAAATAAAAATCAAATGGACTGCCAATTTATTTCATCTCCTGAAAATGTTGCTTGGTTGTTAAATATAAGAGGCTCGGATTCTGAATTTACACCAACACCGAATAGTTATGTAATTATAAATAAGGAAAAAAAAATATATCTTTTTTGCAATTTAAAAAAAATTGATAAAAAATTTAAGAAAAGTTTACATAATATTGAAATTATAAATATTAATTATATTGAAAACTATTTTTTAAAAATGAAAAACAAGAAAGTGCAAATTGATAGTATTTCTTGTTCAATCTTTTTTAAAAGTATTTTAAAAAAAAATAATATAATTTTTGAAATGCAAGACCCAATTTATATTCTTAAATCTATTAAGAATAAAACAGAAATTGAAAATACTATAAAAGCACATGTGCATGATGGAGTTGCTTTAACGAAATTTTTATTTTGGGTAAAAAATAATTTTATAAAAAAAAAAATTACTGAAATAAGTGCCCAAGAAAAATTATTAAAGTTTAGAAAAAACAATAAATCATTTAGATTTTTAAGTTTCCCGACTATATCTGGTTCTGGACCTAATGGAGCAATCATCCATTACAAACCTACAAAAAAGAGTAACAGAATTTTAAGAAAAGGAGATATATATTTAGTCGATTCAGGAGGTCAATATAACTTTGGAACCACTGATGTTACGAGGACTATTTCGCTTGATAATAAAGAACAAAAAATTAAAAATATTTTTACGAGAGTTTTAAAAGGACATATTGCAGTAGCTAACTATAAATTAAAAAAAAAAACAATTGGTTCTGAGATTGACTTTGTTGCAAGGAAACCTCTTAAAGAAATTAATCTAGATTATGAGCACGGGACTGGACATGGAGTAGGTTATTTTTTAAATGTCCATGAAGGACCACACGCAATATCAAAAAGTAACAAAATAAATTTTAAAGAAGGAATGGTTGTGTCAAATGAACCAGGATATTATGAAAATGGTAAATTTGGCATAAGAATAGAAAATCTTATTACTGTAAAAAAAGAAAAAAGAAATTTAAAATTTGAAAACCTCACTCTAGCTCCAATAGATAAATCTTTGATTAATAAAAAACTTTTAAATAACGATGAAATAAATTGGTTAAATAGTTATCATTTGACAGTTTTAAATAACTTAAAAAAATTTATGAATAAATCTGAATTATTTGAACTCAAAGAAATTTGTTCAAATATTTAATAATTTATACCAATCTTTTTCTTCAATAATTTTAACTTTTAATTCTTTTGCTCTATCAATTTTTTTCTTTGCTGGTTTAGAGTACCCCACTACCAACATATCTAATTTTATGGATATGGTTCCTAAAACCTTACCTCCGTTATCTTCTGTTAAAGCTTTAGCTTCTGATCTGCTAATTTTTTCAAACCCACCAGTAAACATTATATTTTTATTACTAAATTTTCCCTTTTTATTAACATTTTTAAAACGCTTTATTTTAAGAACTTTAATTAAAGATTCTACCACCCCGAGATTCTTGTTATTTAAAAAAAAACTTTCTATAGATTTAGTTTGTGTTTTTCCTATTCCATCTAAATCAACTAGATTATTTAAAATTTCTTTTCTTTTATTGTCACTAAACATGGACGAAAATTTTTCTATATCCTTAAAAAATTCTGATAAAATTTTTGCATTTTCCTGTCCTATGTGTCTTATACCTATAGAATAAATAAATCTATTAAGTGATATGGTTTTCGCATTTTCTATTGCTTTTTTTAAATTCGTTACTGAAAGATCTCCCCATCCCTCAAGAGTGTTAATTTTATTATAATTTAGATTAAATATATCAGAGGGTGTTTTAACTAATTTTAAATCCCAAAATTGATCAATAACTTTTTTTCCAAGCCCATCTATATTAAATGCCTCTTTTGAGACGATATGTTTTAATTTTTCTTTTGCTGTAAAACTGCAATCATATCCTTTAAGACATCTTCTAACAGAATCTTCTTTATTTGTAGAAGTGCTAAACTCCCTTTTTGTTGTCGCTCCACATAAACATTTTTTAGGAAATATATATTTATTGCTCTTTTTGTCTCTTAGAGTTTTGTCTACCAAAACTACTTGTGGAATAACGTCTCCAGCTCTTTGAATGGTAACTGTGTCTCCAACTCGTATATCTTTTCTATTTATTTCATCTTCATTATGTAGAGTAGCATTAGAAATTACTACTCCTCCAACTGTCACTGGTACTACTTTTGCAACTGGGGTTATAGCTCCAGTTCTTCCTACTTGAATAACTATACTTTTAATTTTAGTAATAGCTTTTTCTGAAGAAAATTTATACGCAGTGGCCCATCTTGGTGAGCTAGATGTGTTGCCTAACCTTAGCTGAAGATGTAAGTCGTTGACTTTATAAACTAAACCATCAATATCATAATCTAGTGATGAACGAATTCCATCAATTAATTTATGTTGATTTTCAATTTCATCTAAACCTTTAACTATTTTGTTATTTGAATTAATTAGAAATCCCCACTGTTGAATTCTACTTAGAAATTCTGATTGAGTTTTAAAAAGCATAGGTTGAATAACACCAAATCCATAAGCAAAATATTTTAAGGGAATTTTTGCAGTTTCTTTCGAATCTTTTTGTCTTAAAGATCCTCCAGCTGCGTTTCTAGGATTTGCAAAATTATATTTTATATTTTGAAAATCTTTTTTTCCAATATAAACTTCCCCTCTTATTTCAAGAATTTTAGGTATATTTTTACCATAAATTTTCTTTGGAATGCTGCTGATAGTGATTAGATTTTTTAATATATCTTCGCCTATAATTCCATCTCCTCTTGAAAGACCTTTTGTTAATAAGCCATCTTCATAAATTAATGTAGCTGATATACCGTCTATTTTTGGTTCTGAAGATAACTCAATATTAACATCTTTTTTATTTAAAAAATTACTAATTTTTTTTAAAAAATCTTTCATATCATCTTTTTTAAAAGCATTAGATAACGAAAGCATAGGTTTTAGGTGATTTATTTTTTGGAATTTACTTGAGGGTTCATAACCAATCTTAACGCTAGGTGAATTTTTGCTCTTTAAATAACTATATTTCTTTTCAAAGTCTAAAATCTTTTTTTTAAGATCATCGTAATCTATATCTGAAACTATTGGTTTATCGTTCTTAAAATATGCTTCATTATACTTTTTTAATATATTAATTTTTTTAAGATAAGATTTTTCAATTTGTTTTCTCTGCATGAACCACTTACTCGAACAAACTTTTAATTCGTTTTCTAATCAGTCCTGTTTTTTTTTCTTTCTTTATTTTTTTAGTAGTATATTTTTTATTGAATACTTTATAACTTTTTTTATACCAATCTCCAGATTTATAATTGTAACCAAGTATTGCGGCAGCTTTTTTTGCCTCATCGGTTAATCCAAGATTATAATATACTTCAACTAATCGATGCAATGCTTCTTCAACAAAAATTGTGTTCTCGTATTTATCTACGACTATTTTGAGTCTATTTAATGCTGGTATCCATTTTTTTGTTTTAATATAAAATCTTGCGATTGACATTTCTTTTGCAGCTAATTGGTCTATTATTAAATCTACTTTAAATCTTGCATCTGTTGCATAGTCAGTATTTGGAAAGTTTTCCATTATGAATTCAAATTGTTCTTTAGATTTAAGTAATGGTTTTAAATCTTTTTTTTCATCCAGTATTTGCTCGTAATAACAAATTGCCATTAAATAATGTGCATATGGTATATTCTCATCTGCTGGATAGTTTGTTATGTGCCTTTCTAATCCAAAAATGGCATTGGAATAAGCATTTCTATTATAATCTGAGTAAGCTGCCATTAAACTGGCTTTAGCCGCCCAAGAACTTTGCGGCATTAAACTTTCAACATCTTTGAATTTCTTCGCAGCGTAGAATGCGTCTCCTTTTTTTAGAGAATCAACAGCTTCATTGTAAATACTTATTGCCTGATCTTCTTCGGTAGGTTCATTTATAGAAATATTATCTTTTTTTTTATCAGAGCACGAGGATAATAAAAAAATTGATAACAATAAAATAAATAAGTTTTTATACATTTGCATAAACTTCTATTTTATCAAAATATTTAATTATTACAATTTTCTTTGTTGTTAATTATTTATGCATTAACAACTATGGAGCCTTTATAGCTGTCATCTTTAAGTACTTTTTCTTTTTTTTCTAAATACTCAAATTCCCAATTTAATTTATCTGCGAAGAACTCTCTCAGAAGAGTGTTTGTAAGCAGATGTCCTCCTTGTGAGGTTCTAATTTTACCAAAAATTCTATGCCCTAAAAGCATAATATCACCTAAACAATCTAATATTTTGTGGTCAACAAATTCATTTCTGTGTCTAAGTCCATCTTCATTTAAGATTCGATTTTCTTTAACAACAATTGCATTTTCTAAGGAGCCTCCTTTGGCAAGACCTTTGCTTTTTATTTGATCAATATCTTCATACAAACAAAAAGTTCTTGCATTATATATTGGAGTCAAATCTCCGTCACTTAATCTAAATTCTCTTCTTCTTGTTCTGATTAAAGAATTTTTATAGATCAACTCAAAATCTATTATTAAATCTTTTTCGAGTGGCTCGATAGAAATATACTTTGGTCCATCTTTTATTTCTACCTTCTTTAAAACTTTTATATATTTTTTTAGTTGGTCTTGTTCTTTGAGACCGACTGATTTTATTGCTTCCACAAAATCAAAAGCTGATCCATCCATTATTGGAATTTCTGGAGCATCAATCTCTACTATGATGTTGTCTACTCCCTCACCATAAAATACTGCCATCAGGTGTTCAATAGTAGAAACTGAAACTCCATAAGCATTTTTTATTTTTGTACAAAGAAATGGAGAGTTTACGTTTTTATAATTTGCAGAAATTATACTTTTAGAATTTTCAATATCTGTTCTTTTAAATATTATACCTTCATTGATATCTGCAGGTTTTAAAAAAAGATTAACTTTTATTCCGTTGTGTAGTCCTACACCATTAAGGTGAACGACTTCATTTATTGTTTTTTGTAAGTCTTGAGACATTGTATAAGATATACAAAAAGTCATTAAAGCATAAAAGACAACTTATGTTACTAAAAAATACCAACCTATTTTATAAATTTATCTAAAAAATTTGTCAAAAAAACCAATTTGTTTAAGATCATCTTTGTCTTCCTCGGGTATTGCTTCTGTTTCCCAACCGTCTTTTATTATTTTTAAAGCACCAAAGCATGAAGCAAAATTTGTTTTTATATCCGAATTTTCTTCAGAGTAATGATTGTTATTTATTTTTTTTATATTATATGTAAATACATTAGCAAAATATTTTTCGATATTGACTAAACTGGCACCTTCTCCAGTTAAAAAGATATTTATTCCTGAATTTAAACTAAATCCTGGCACAATTAGTTGCTTTTTTAGTTTTTCAAAAATTTCCTCTAGTCTTGATTTTATAATATTAATTATCAAATTTTTACTTATTTTCCTAAAGTTTGAATTTGTAAAATAATTTTCTTTTAAATATCCATCTTCATTAAATATATTTTTATTATTTTCAAAAGAAAAATCAATATTATTTCTAATATTTTCTGCTTCACCTAAACTTAATGAGCATACTTTAGAAATATCTTTTGTAATATGATTTGTGCCTATTGGAAGAGTTATGGAATGAACAAGGGCCAAGTTTTTAAATAGTCCAAAGCTACTTTTTTCGAAACTTAAATCTATTATTGCGGAACCAAATTCTAGTTCTTTGTGACTTAATAAATTAACACCTAAGGAAAAAACTCGAGAAAAAACTCGAGAAATTTCAATGTCACAATCAATAAAAACTTGATTAATATTTTTTAAATTATTTTTGGGTGTAGTAACGAAAGTTATTTCGTGCGTTAATGAATCTGCATAAACGCCAATCGGTTCGTCTGTAAATTTTTTGCCGTCAACGACATAATTATGATTAAAAATATGAATTATGGATTGTTTGTTATCATTTAAACTCAATTGTTTCTTTGCTTCTTTTAACAAAAAATCTATATCGTCTTTGTGGATCTTTGAACCATCAATTTTTTTATGTTTTGAAAATTTTGTACATAAAAAATCTGTTTGTTCAAAAACTAAATTAATTTTTTTAAGTGATATTTTTGCTTTCTCTTCGGCTTTGCTAATACAATACCTGATCGCAGTGCTAGCTTTTGATATATTCATTATAATATCATTATGAATACCTTCCGATTTAGCTATGTGTGTAGATAATATTTCTACTTTATCATCATGAGTCTTAAAAATAATACATTTTATATTAATATTACCTAGTTCTAATATTCCTATAGGGAGGTCTTCATTCATCGCTCTACTATTATCTTACCATCTATCCTTAAATCAATAGTATTATAATTTTTAAAATCTTCACGATATATCAATTCAATAGACTTCTTAATAGATTCTTCTAAGTTATTTTTTGGAAATTTAAACACTTTATTATTTAAAAGTTTAACATCCCATCGTCCTATTTGAAAATAGTAATATTTTTCAATATTATCAGTTGGAAAATTATTTCTTTTTAATTGTCTAAAAAAATCTATAAAATTAAACTCAGCTTCTTCTCCAAAGATACTTGGAAGTTCTTCTGTAGTGATATTGTTTGTTATGGGAATTAAATTGGATGAGGTGTCTATGATGTATTTAATATTTTTTTTCAAAAAAATAGCAACTGGCTTTGTTTCAAAAATTTTTACCACAATAGTATCTGGATATTTTTTTTTAACCTCAAATCTTTCTAAAAAATAAGTATTTTTTAAAGCTTCCTCTATATCTTTTTTTTTAATAAAAAAAATATTTTTTTCTACTAATACTCTTAAATTTTTTTTTACTTCATTAGAGTTTATAATAAAGTTATTTTTGACTTCAATATTTTTAATATTAAATAATTGATAATTTTTTTTTGTAATTAGATCTAGTTTATTTGGATGAAAAGTTGATAAAAAAATAAGAACGAATATTAATAAGATAATCCTATGAAGTTTTATCATCTGTTAAGACTAGCATCCTTTGTAATCCAGACAACTAAGTCTTCAAACTTGATTCCACAGTACTGTGCAATCTCGGGGACTAGAGAAAGCGTAGTCATTCCTGGCTGAGTATTGGTTTCTAACAAGTAAAATTTATTTTTATAAAATCTAAAATCTGATCTTGTTATTCCTCGACAGCCTAATATTCTGTGAGCTTTTTTTGCCAAAGAAAGTACTTCTTTATATTTTTTTGTTGAAATAGAAGCTGGCATAATATGTTTGGTTTTTGCAGCAGATGAATATTTAGCTTCATAGTCATAAAATTCCCTTGAAGGTACAAGCTCAATCGCTCCTAGGGCTTTAGCTCCCATAATTGCCACCTGTATTTCTTTTCCAGGTATATATTCCTCAATGATAATTCTATTATAATTATTTTTTAACTTTCTATAATTATTTTTAAATTGAACTAAATTTTTACAAATAAAAACTCCTAAACTTGATCCTTCACTTATTGGCTTTATAACTATTGGAAATTTAATTTTTTTTTCTTTTAATTTTTTTGGTAAATTAATATTATTATTTTTATCTAATAAAAAATAATTAGGAGTTTTAATCTGATTTTTAATAAATATTTTTTTAGATAACTCTTTATTCATAGCTATACTTGAAGCTAAAACACCAGAGTGTGTGTAGGGAATTTTCATTATCTCCAAAATGCTTTGAACAAATCCATCTTCGCCATACTTTCCGTGAAGGGCATTAAAAACAATTTTTGGTTTTATTTTTTTTAGCTTTGCAACAAAAAATCCTTTAGCGTCTATTTCTTTAACTTTATATCCCTTTTTTTTCAAAGCATTTGAGCAAGCCTTACCAGTTAAAAAACTGATTTTTCTCTCGCCAGAAGTTCCTCCCATAAGTATGGCGACTAGGCCTTTCATATTTTATCTCCAATAATTTCAACTTCTAGTTCAAGTTTAATTCCAGTTTTTTCAAAAACTTTATTTTCAACCTTATAAATTAAATCCTCTACATCTTGTGCTTTAGCTTTACTTTTGTTTACAAAAAAGTTGCAATGTTTTTCAGAAACATAAGCATCTCCTACACTCATATTTGAGCATCCAGAATCTCTTATTAGCAACCATGCCTTTTTATTTTTTGGGTTTTTAAAAGTGCTACCACATGTTTTTATTTTTGTTGGCTGATTATTTTTTTTTATTTTGACCAGATCATCAGTTTTTTCTTTAATATTATTTTTTTTATCATTGCCTCCTTTGAACGTAGCACTAACAAAAATTAAATTTTTTTCTAAATCACAACTTCTGTATAAAAAATTGATGTCGGATGCATGTATTACTCTAACGCTACCATTAAAATCCATCACCTGAACTGAAACTAAAATTTTAGATATATCACTTCCAAAACAACCTGAATTCATCCTGACTCCGCCTCCAATAGATCCAGGTATACAAGATAAAAATTCAAATCCTGAAATTGAATTTTCACATGCAAAAATCGAAACACTCTTATCTAAGGCTGAAGCTCCTGCTATTAAAGTGTTTTTATTCAGCAATGAAATGTGTGAAAAAGGTTTTCCTAATTTTATAACTACACCTTCAAAGCCACCATCTCTAATCAAAATATTTGACCCTGCTCCTAGAACTTTTATATTCACTTCACCATTTATTTTTCTTAAAAAACTAGATAATTCATTTAAATTTTTTGGTTTAAACACAATTTTTGCAGGACCGCCAAGATTAAACCACGAATACTTAGAAAGTTTTTCGTCAATTAAAATTTGATCAGAAAAAGTTTTCTTTATTTCATTTAATTTTGTAATTAATGTCATTTTAAGTCACTTGTAATTTCTCTTATCCAGCTGGAAATAGAGCCGGCACCCATAGCAATAATCATTTCATCATTAAATAAATTTTTTTTAAGATAATTTTTTAATTCTATCTGACTCTTAATATTTATAACTTGAACCTTTGATTTTTTTGAAATTAACTTAGAAAAATTAAGTTGGTTAAAGTTACTTGTATCTTTTTCTCCAGCAGCATAAACGGGACAAAGAACAACTATATCTGCTAGACGAAAAGATGCAGCGAATTCATTTCTAAGGAGCTTAACTCTTGAATACCTATGAGGTTGAAATATACAAATTATTTTCCTTTTTTTATTAACTTGTCTGGCCCCATTTATAACTGCCTTTATTTCAGTTGGATGATGAGCATAATCGTCATAAAACTCTTTGTTTCCAACCTTGGAAAGTTTTGTAAATCTTCTTTGGATTCCTAAAAATTTTTTTAATGCTTTCTTTATTTTGTTTACTTTAACACCCAAATTTAAAGCAACAACTATAGATGCTGTAGCATTACTAATATTATGATCTCCTATTAAGTTAACTACTATATTTTTTATAATGACTTTTTTTTTTGATGAAAAATTTATTTTTAAATCAAAAATGGAATGGTGTACCTTTTTTTTTACATTTGTAATTTGATAATTTGCATTTTTATCAAAACCATAAGTCAAAAAATTTTTGGTTTTGCATTTATTTAATACGGATTTCAAATTAATATTATCTATACAGATAAGTGATTTTCCGAAAGAAGGTGTTTTTTCAATAAAGGTACAAAAACTTTTTTTTAATTTTTCGAAACTTCCATAGAAATCTAAATGCTCTTTGTCAATATTAGTAACGATAGAATATGTTATAGGAAGCTTTAAAAAACTTCCATCCGATTCATCAGCCTCAATTACAGCCCATTCCCCTTTTCCTAGTTGAGCATTATTCTTAAGAGAATTTATTACTCCACCATTAATTACAGTTGGGTCTAAGCCTGCCTCAACTAAAATGTTTGCTACTAAAGATGTTGTGGTTGTTTTTCCATGCGAACCTGTAACGATAATATTTTTTTTTAAAGCTATAATATTAGCAAGCATCTCTCCTCGTGTGAAAATAGGTAATTTTTTACTTTTAGCCATTTTAAATTCAACATTATTGTTTTTAATTGCTGACGAAATAACAATCATGGTAACTTTCTTTAGGTTTTTTTTATTATGACCCAAATAAACTTTTATTCCTTTCTGAGTTAACCTTGTAATGTTTTTATTTTGATTTAAATCGCTACCTTGAATTGTAAATCCCATATTCTTCATTATTTGAGCTAAACCACTCATGCCAATCCCTCCGGCTCCGATAAAATGGATTACTTCATTGCTGCCAATATTAATTTTCATACTTTATATATAATCCTTAATTATCTTCTCTATATTAGTATAAACATTTTCGTTATTATTTTTTTTCATATTTTCACAAATATTTTCTAGTTTATTTTTTTTATTTATAGTTTCCATAATTAAATTAAACAAGCTTTGGGTGTTTAGATTTGATTGCTCCAAAAGCAAACAGCAACCTTTTTTCTCATAATATTTTGCATTAAGGTATTGATGGTTGTCTATCGAATTTGGGAGAGGTATTGCTATAAAAGGTGTTCTAGTATGAAATAATTCAGCTGTTGTTGCAGCTCCACATCTTGTTATTGCTAAATTTGATGACAATAATAATTTTAAAATATCTTTTTCAAAATTAAAAACATAATTTTCAATATTATTTTCATTATAAAAATTTTCTATTAATTTTTTTTGAATTTTTAAACATTGCTGATTAATTTTTACTTTACACCCTGAATCTTTGATCATTTTAACAACTGTAGGAATTATTGTACCGAATATTTCAGCTCCTTGGCTTCCTCCCAAAACTAAGATAGAAAAATTTTTATCATTTTTTTTATAGCTCTGATGATTGATAATATTTTTATTTAAAATATCCCCAACATTGTAAGCTTTGTTTTTATATTTTTTAGGCAAATTTTCAGATATTTTTTTAGTAAAAAGAATTTTTTTTGAAATAGGTAACAAATATCTGTTTGCGCGCCCCAATAACATATTATTTTCATAAATAATTAAAGGAATATTAAAAAATTTTGACGCTAAAGAAACTGGAAAAGAAACATATCCTCCAAAACCAAATATTAGATCAGGTTTTTCTTTTTTTAAAATTATGATCGATTTTATAATGGAATATAATATTAAAAAGCATGATAAAATCTTCTTTAAAAAATTTTTGTTAGTTGGTGTCGACGACTTCAATATATATGATTTAAAATTAGGATAATTTTTTAAAAAATTGCTACCTTTATTGTCTGTAACTATTAAAACATTAAATTTTTTATCCAAAAAATGTTTCATTAAATTAATTGCAGGCAAAATATGCCCACCTGTTCCTCCTGTTGAAAAAATAATTTTTTTAGTCATTTTTAAGGTCTCTTAAGTAGTCTTTTCTAGTAAAGTTTAAAATTACTCCAGCTATAATTGAACTTCCAATCAAAGAAGAACCTCCATAACTTAGGAAAGGTAGCGTCATACCAGTTGTAGGAAACATTCTTATATTTACACCAATATGAATAAAGGTTTGAACAATTAGAAGGGACACTAGCCCTACTAAAGCTAATTTAAGAAATTCATCACTTATGGATAAAAGTTTATTGAATACTTTGTAACCAATAAATAGAAAAATAATCACAATAAATAAAACAAATATTACGCCAAACTCTTCTGAAATTACAGCTATTATATAATCAGTGTGAGCTTCAGGAACTCTTTCTTTTAAAATTCCTTCTCCCATTCCTTGTCCTGTTAATCCACCTTGCTTAATAGCTTCTAAAGCTTTTTGAGATTGAAAGTTGTCACCTGCATTAGGATCTAGGAATGTTTTTATTCTTAACAAAATATAACCAAATTTTTCAGGAAATGAGAATATTAAAAGTATAACAAATGATAATAAAATTACACTAAATATTGATAAAACTAACATGTTAAAACCTGATACAAAAATAACTGTTAACCAAGACGATATTAACAATAAAGTTTGACCTAGATCAGGTTGATTAATCAAAACTGTAACTATTAATAATAAAATTAAGAAAGAATGAAAATATCTTTTGTTAATTTTTATTTTTTCATTCGACACTATAATTTTTGATATAAAAATTATAAATAATGGCTTCACTAATTCAACTGGTTGAAATCTAAAGTACGTATAAACATCTATCCAACGCTTTGATCCTTTAACTTCTACGCCAATTATAAGGGTTAAAAAAAGTAGCATTATTGAAAAAAAAAATAAGTAGGTCAAAAATTTTATTAATTTTTTTTTTTCTTGAATTGATATTATGAAGATTACAAACAATGAAATAACAACGAAGATTAGATGTTTAATAAAAAAAAAGTAAGTTTGCTTATTCATTTTCTCTGAAATAATTGAAGTTGTGGAAGAAAAAGAAAAAAGAAGACCCAGCAATAAAAGAAGTGTAAATAAAAATAAAATTTGTTTATCAACATTTCTCCACCACTTAGCTATTAACCCAGTATTTTCTCGACCAAGATTATACATTTACTAATTTTTTAAATTTTTTTTTAACTAAACTTTTGAAATAGTTACCTCTATTTTCAAAATCAGAATATTGGTCGTAAGATGCTGCAGCGGGACTAAGCAAGATAGTTTTTTTTGAATTTTTTAGTAATTTTATATCTTTGTATATACTTTTTATGGCTTCCTTCATGTTTTCTGAAATGTTGATTGGGACACTCTTGCCAATTTTTTTTTTAAAGAAAGATATATTTTTACCGATTATATAAGCTTTAACTATTTTATTTTTTACATTTTTTAAGTAAAACTTATCTTTATACTTCGGGATTCCACCAACTATCCAATAAATATTATTATAGTTAGTTAATGACTGCGAAGCAGCTTCAAAACTTGTAGCTTTAGAATCGTTGACACATAAAATTTTTTTATTTGAAATTACAATTTCTTGGCGATGTGGCAAACCTTTAAACTGGTTGAGAGCCTTAACTATAATTTTTTCACTAATTTTTAAATTTTTCACTATTTTATATGCAAAACTTAAATTTTCGATATTTGCTTTATTTTTAATGTACTCATTATCAATTTTTTTCATTAAAAAATTACATGCCGTTCTCTTTACAATTACTAGTTTTGATTTTAAATTTTTTAACTTATGTATTTTCTTTATAGCAATTGAATGTTTATTCTCAGAGTTTATGTATGAATAATCAGAATTATCTTGAGCAAAAAATATTTTTGATTTTATTTTTATATATTGTTTTATATTTTTGTGTCTTTCTAAATGATCTGGAGAAATATTTAGTATAGCGGCATATTTTGATCTAAATAATTTTGAATATTGAAGCTGATAAGAAGATATCTCTATAATAAAAATATATTTTTTTTTTGTTTTACTTGAAAACAAGATAGGGTTTCCAATATTTCCTACAGTTTTTACTCTCTTGTTTGCTGTTTTTAGGATTTTCTCTATGATTTTACAGGTAGTAGATTTACCATTAGTACCTGTTATTGAAATAATCGTAGAACCTTTATTGAGTTCAAAAAATAAATCTATATCTGTGATTACTTTATTTAAATTTTTAGACAAAAATTTTTTTAGATTACATTTGTCGATATCTATACCTGGACTTATAATTATATTGTGTAAGATTTTTTTTTTTAACCAAAATTTGTTAAGTAAATATTTTGACCTTTTAATTTTTTTTCTGACATTTTTATTGTCATCCCAACAAAAAACATTTGCACCTAATAAACTTAGCGTTTTAGCGGCAGAAAAACCAGTCATACCCATGCCATAAATAGCTACATTTTTATTTTGATATTTTTTTAAAGATAACATTTACTATCTTAATTTTAGTGTAGCTAAACCTATCAACGCTAAAATTATTGATATAATCCAAAATCTAATAACTATTGTTGATTCTGCCCAACCTTTTTTCTCAAAATGATGATGCAGCGGGGCCATCATAAATACTCTTTTTCCTGTGAGCTTAAAGGAAATTACTTGGATAATAACAGAAGCTGTTTCTAAAACAAATAAACCTCCAACAATACCTAAAACTATTTCATGTTTTGAAATTAAACTTATAGCTCCCAATGAGCCTCCTAAAGATAAAGAACCCGTGTCTCCCATAAAAATTTTGGCTGGTGGAGCATTAAACCACAAGAAACCTAGGCACGCACCAACTATAGAGCCACAAAAAACAGATGCTTCTCCTACGTCTGCGATATAGGGTATTTGTAAATATTCTGCAAAAACAGTATTGCCAACTACATAACAAATTAAAGTAAAAGACAACGCTGCTAACATCACGGGGACTGTGGCTAATCCATCTAAACCATCTGTCAAATTTACCGCATTTGAAGATCCGACAACTACAAAAATTGCAAAAGGTATAAAAAACAAACCTAAGTGAATTGTTAAATTTTTAAAAAAAGGAAAATATAATTTCTTTAAATGTTCATTTTCACCAAACTTCATGAGCAATAATACAGCAATTGTAGAAAGAATAATTTGTAAAATAATTTTTTTTCCTGATGATATCCCTCTGGAATTATTATGTTTTATTTTTAAGTAATCATCCATAGCTCCTAATAAACCAAAACTGGTTGCTACAAATATTAAAACCCAAATATAGGAGTTAGTTAGGTCAGCCCATAGTAAAGTGCCAAAAATAATACCTATTAAAATTAGCACACCTCCCATTGTGGGTGTTCCAACTTTTTTTATTATGTGTTCCTCGGGACCATCGTCTCTAATCGGTCCAGTAATTTTATGAGATTCAATAAATTTTATAAATATTTCTCCTATAGCGAAAACTATTATCATAGAGGACATAAGCGAAAGTCCAGTTCGAAAAGTTAAATAACGAAATACATTAAGTGCAGAAAATTGATCTACCAAAGAAATTAAAAAACTATACAGCATTGATTGTTCCTTTTTTAATATTTTTTGAAAATTTATTTAGTCCTGTAGCATTTGAACCTTTTATCATAAGTATATCGTTATTGTCTAAAATTTTAGAGAAGTGATGATACGCTTCATCAAGGTTTTTGAATATTTTTCCTTTTTTAAATGTAGATAAATATTTAAAGGTTTCTTTTATATGGTTTCCATAAACAAAAACTTTATCAATGCTGGTTCTATTAATTGTTTTTGATAGTTCTCTATGGAATTTTTTTGACCTTTTTCCTAGTTCCAGCATATCACCTAACAACATTAATTTTCTATTATTTTTGTTATAATTTAAATTTTTAATGGCAGAGATCATAGATAGAGGATTTGCATTATAACTTTCATCTATAAATTGAAACTTTTTATCAAATTTATTAATTATCTTTACATCTCCTCTGCCTTCGGGGATTTTAAAATTTATAAAAATTTTTTCTTTATTTTTTAAATCTAAGTTTAGAACATTTAATATAGAAATACAGGCCAAAATATTATTTATAAAACTATCTGTAATATATTTAACATTAAAATTAAAAATTTCATTTTTTACACTTATCTTCAATCTAAATTGATTTTTTATTTTTTTTATATTTAATAGAAAAATATCAGATTTATTTTTAAGACTGAAAGAGGTTATATTAATTTTTTTACTTTTTGCCTTGTTTGATAAAAATTTAAAAAATTTACAATCTTTATTTAAAACTATATTTCCATCTTTCGTTATATTTTGAATTATCTCAGATTTTGCTTTAGCTATATCTTTTAAAGTATTAAAATTTTTAAAATGAGCGCTAGAAATATTTGTAATAATAGCTGTGTCTGGTTTAACAATTTTGGATAAACTATCTATTTCACCTTTTTTGTCCATTCCTATTTCGAAAACTCCATATTCAGTATTATTTCTTAAATTAGAAACACTAAGTGGCACACCAAACTTATTGTTGTAAGATTTTCTAGAATAATGGACTTTTCCATAATTTTTTAACGCAAAACTAACGAGATCTTTTAAAGTAGTTTTTCCAACACTCCCTGTAATGCCTATTATATTTGCGTGAGAATTATCTCTAATATCTTTAGCTAAATTATTTAGAGAAGAAAGAGTGTCTTTTACTTTTATAATTTTTTTACTATCAACTTTTTTAATTTTTTTACTTACCACTGATTTTATAGCTCCTTTATTTATTGCTTCTTTAACAAAGATATGTCCATCCATTTTTTTTCCCTTAATAGCAAAAAATAAATTATTTTTTTTTATATTTTTAGAATTGATAGATACCCCTCTAAAACTTAAATTTTTAATACTATTTTTTAATTCTTTGTTAATTATTTCTTTTTTTTTATGAATTATTTTTTTTACTATTTTTTTATCGGAAAAATTTAAAATTCTTTTACCATAATCCTGTGTTTTCTCGTGACCCTTGCCTGCTATCAAAAGCACTTCGTTTGATTTTAATTCATTTATTGCTTGTTTGATTGCTTTACTTCTACTTCCAATGCTAATTGCTTTTTTTTTGCATCCTTTCATTATTTCTTTTCTTATTTTTGTAGGATTTTCATTTCTTGGATTATCATCTGTTATAAAAACTTTTTTACAATACTTGTATGCAATTTTTCCCATTATCAATCTTTTTTGCTTATCTCTTTCACCTCCGCATCCAAAAACTATTATTATTTTTTTTTTAAAATGTTCTTTTAAAGCTATTAAACTTTGTTCTAAGGCTTCGGGAGTATGAGCAAAGTCTAGAATAATATTTGAATTGTTTTTAAAACTTGCTAAACATTCAAGTCTACCATTTACAGGTTTTATTTTGTGAAAAATGTTAAAAATCTTATTTTTTTTAACTCCACAGTTTATTGCTGCTAAAGCTGCCATGAATAGATTTTTTATTTGAAAAAAACCTATTAAAGGAATTTTCAATTCATGCTTTTTTGAATCTAAAATAATTTGAATAACTTGTTTATTTTTTTTGTTTCTAATATGCTTGATTTTAATATTTCCTGAATGTAAGCCTATCGTACTTAATTTAATTTTTTTTTTATTAGCAATTTTTTTTATAACAGAAAACTCTTTATTGTTTTCATCAGTAATAATTTTAGATTTTTTATTTAATAGGTTGGTAAATAAATATAGTTTAGAACTAAAATAAGACTTCATATCTTTGTGATAATCTAAATGATCATGACTTAAATTTGTAAAAATTCCTGTTTTTATATTTATATTATTTAATCTTTTTTGACTTAAGCCATGGCTTGATGCCTCTAAAATTATATTTTTAATTTTTTTTCTTGATAAAATATTTAATGTTTTATGCAAAGATAAAGAGTCCATCGTGGTTAAACTTGTTTTTCTGTTATAGTTTTTGGAAATTATCCCTAACGTCCCTATTGATGCTACTGAGTAACTATTAAATTTCAATATTTGGTAAAAAAAATCTGCAACAGAACTTTTCCCATTTGTCCCAGTGACTGCTATTATGTTTTTGATCTTATTCTTGTATAATTTTGAACAGGCTTCAGAAAGAGTTTCTCTAACATTCTTAACTAAAATAAGTGGTGTTTTTTTATTTATATATTTTATTTTTTTGTTACTTATAATAGCTACAGCTCCTTTTTGAGTAGCTTCTTTCACGTATCTTAATCCAGATGTTTTGTTGCCTTTTACTGCAAAAAAAATATAATTTTTTTTAACTTTTCTACTGTCAAATGAAATACCTTTGACTGGTATTTTTTTGAAATCTTTTCTGACTGATTTGATTAAATTGCCTAATAGCATTTAAAAATTTTTTGAAGCTTGCAGATTATTTATGGCCAAAATTGGACCAATTTTTTCTATAATTTTGCCAGCCACAACAACTGTATTCCATCCTGATGTATTTCTGGTTTCTCCTTTGTATTTGTATCCATTTGGGTATTTTTCAGTTGGTTTCATATCACACACGTAATTTGGAGCTGATTTTGGCTCATCTAACATGACTAATAAAACATATCTTGGTTTACTTGATGGAAACAATGAAACAAAAGTATTTAATTTTTTTTTATTCTTGTATTTGACTGAAGATCCAGTCTTTCCACCTACCTCATAACCAGAAATATCAGCAAAATTTGCTGTTCCCTCCTCTAAACTTACAACTTTTCTTAACATTCTATTGATAGTCTCACTAGTTTCTGAAGAAATAATTTTTTTTTTATTTAATTTTAAATTATTGTTTAAAATAGAAGGGTGCACTTCAAAACCACCATTCGCTAATATTGCATAAGCTCTTGCCACTTGTAATGGTGTTGTTGTTATTCCGTGTCCAAAAGATGTTGTTGCAAGTTTACACTTTCCCCAATTAAATGGCATCGGATCACCAACTTCATGTAAATCAAATTTAATCCTTTGTAATATTTTTAAAGAGTTTAAAAAACTTTTATAATTCTCTATACCAACTTTTTGGCCTATTCTAATAGATCCAATATTTGATGATCTAACTAAAATTTGCTCAACAGTAAGATCTGGTGGCAATTTATCATGTTCACTAATAGTATACTTGTCACAAGTAATACTGTTTTCCAAATTTTTGAATACTGTATCTGGTTTAATTACTTTATGTTCTAAACCTGCTGCTACAACAAATGTTTTAAAGACGGAACCTAATTCATATACGCCGTGAGTAATTTTATTTGTATAGATGTTGCTGTTAATTGAAATACGTTTATTTAAATCATAATCTGGCAATGAAACTAAAGAAAGAATTTTTCCGTTATCTATATCCATTAATATTGCTGCACTACCAATGTTATGAAAATTTTCTTCAGCATTTATCAATTCTTTTCTAATCAAATGTTGTATGTTTGAGTCTAGTGTTAATCTCAAAGGTTTATTTTTTTTTTTTACATCTCTCAAATCTTTATCAAAAAATTTTTCTACACCTGAGATGCCTTCATTAATATCATCAGTTTGACCCAGGACATGGCTAAAAAGATTTTTTTGTGGATAAATTCTTGCAGGTTTTGGATCAAATACAAATGCTTTATTTCCCATTAACCAAAACTGATCTTTTTCTTTTGGTGTTAATTTTTTCCCAATTGGAAAAAAGGCATCTTTTTTTAATCTTTTTTTAATCTTTTCACGATCTAATTGAGGAAATAATAATCCTAATTTAATTAATAAATTTTTTTTATCTTTATTGTTTAAAAGTTGAGGTCTAACACCAACGTCGTACAGAATAACATTTGTTGCCAAAACAGATCCATTTCTATCTACAATGTTTCTTCTATGTTTTGAAAAGTCTCCTTTTAATTCACTGTTTATCAAAAAAGTTTCTGGAGATAAAGAAAGATATATAATTTTAATGCTGAAAATAAATATTATACTAAAAAAAATAAAAGATAAAAAAGTTATCCTATTAGACGAAACTTTAACAATGCTTAAATTAATATTTTTGTTAACAAAATCTTTTTCATTATAATCTTTAAAATAAAAACTTTTTTTATTTTTTTTCATTAAAATTACCTTCCAGGAACTACTGGTATACCTAAAAAAAGTTTAACAACTTGAACAGCGCTCCATCTGGCAACTTTATCTAAAGTCTTTTTTTCCTTAGGCGACTTATATAGAGTTTTTAATTCATTTTTTGCATGGTCTATTTTTTTAGTAATTTTTTTTTTAACTTCAGCTGGTATTGTTTTAGGTTGAGAATAAAGTTTTTTTAGTTTTTTAATTTCATTTTTTTTAACTTCAATTTGTTTAGTTATGGTTGAAGCCATTATTTTTGGTGTTTTTTTCACATTTTTATTATTTGTACTTATTGGATTTAAACCACTTACCTTAGTTAGATTTTTATCTTCATTATTTAACTTTTTTATTTGAGATCTTTGATAAAATTTTAATTCTGTATTTAAGTATTCTTTTGCAAGAAACGATATATTTTCTGGTGAAGTTATAACTTCGTTATCTAAAATAGCTTGATCTAAATTAAATTGAATTGAATTTAGGTTTGTCTGCAATTTATTAATTTCTTTTTGAATATTTCTAGTTTTATTTTTTACAGTGGAAACAAGTATCAAGCCACAAAGAAACAGAATGATCATTAATAAATATTTTTTTCTATTATGTTTTGGTGGATCATTCATAATTGTGTTTGTCCAATTATTGTTATTTTCTATTGTTTTATAATTTGGTTGCATTGTGTTTAAGGAATTAACAGACATCATTCCTATTTGCATACTTAATTTTTTTTTATCGCTCATGCAGATCTGCTTTCTAATTTAAAATAATTTATAAATTTTTTTTTGAATTCATCCGGATAACAAAAAGAATCTTTGCTTCTAATTGAATATCTTAGTTTTGCTGATCGAGACCTAACATTTTCTGAAATTTCACTCTTGTCTGGAATTATAGCTTTTTTTGAAATCAACTTAAATAAACTTGATTTATTTTCTTGGACAGGCAAATATCTTGAAGGATTTTTTTTTAAGTTAGAATATAAATTAAAATATTTTTTTACAATTTTATCTTCCAAAGAATGGAAGCTAACAACAATTAGAACGCCTCCTTCGGGAAGAAGTTTGGCCGCGCTGATTAAACCTAACATTAGCTCAGTCAATTCTTGATTTACAAACATTCTTATAGCTTGGAATGTTTTTGTAGCAGGATTTTTTTTATAATACTTAAAGTTTTTTTTTGCACTTTTAATTATTGCTGAAAGCTCCTGCGATGTTTTTATCGGTTTTTCTTTTCTGTATCGGTCGATTTTATTTGCGATTTTTTTTCCATCTTTTTCTTCTCCCAAAAATTTTATTATATCTGCTAGATGTGCTTTATCTAGATTGTTAATAACATCATATGCGGAATGATTATTTTTACCCATCTCCATATTTAAAAAATTTTGTGAATCAAAGGAAAATCCTCTTTTCTGATCTGCAATTTGATAAGAGGATAGACCTAAATCAAATATTATAGCACTTGGATTTATTTTGTTATCTATGATTTGTTCTATATTACTAAATTTTTCTTGAAAAAATTTAAATCTATTTGGGAATTTTTCTGAAAGTTTGTCTGCAAATTTTGTTGTTAATTTATCTCTATCTAGTGCAATAACATTTGTATTTGGAAATTTTAAAATTGCTTTTGAATAACTACCACCTCCAAAAGTACAATCAATAAATGTGCCACCATGTTGAGGGGAAATAATGCTTAATACTTGTTTTAGCATCACCGGATAATGTTTTGTTTTGTCCAGTGACATGATGGCATTCATAAATTTCTCTTCTGCTTTGCATTTAGTTTTTTTGTCTTCGTAAAAAAGCTGGTATTTCAAAATCTTCCTCCATAGTAGATTCTTCGAACATTTCTGGCTCTTTTATTTCCTCATCTTTTTCATTGTTAGAATTTTCAAATATTTTTGGTTCTTCTTGATTGTTTTCTTGGTTAAATGATTGATCTTCTAAATCTTTTGAAAATAGCTCAGGAGTTGCTAATTCAATACTATCAATTTCAAAATTTGGTATGTCGCTGTCTTGCTGAATATCTCTGTTTTCTAAGTTTTGCAAATAGCTTGCATTTTCTATTGATATATTTTCAAATTCACCTTCGTTAAGTTTTTCTTTTAATATTTCATCTTTATTTTGCTCCACGATAGATTCGTTTTGAAAAATTTTATTTTCCTCAACAAGGTTATTTAAATTTAAAGCAGTAGCTCCTTCTGTGGCAGTCAAAACAGAAGCCCCTTCTGGGGTAGCTAAATTTGTTTGATTTGTCCCCGTTAATGTGTTCGATGAATTATTTCCATAACCAATATTCCTACTTTGAAAATTATGCACCATTCTTATTATTGGTTTTATTTCTGGTTCTTGCCCATCCAAAGATGTTGCTACAATTGAAACTCTTATTTTTCCATTTAAATTTTCATCTTCTATTGAACCAAAAATTAATTCAGCTTCAGGATCTACTTCTGCACGAATTTTATTTACAGCTTCGTCTACCTCAAACATAGTAAGATCATTTCCGCCTGTAATGTTTACTAAAAGACCTTTTGCTCCTTTTAAAGAATATTCATCAATTAAAGGATTGTTTAAAGCGGCGCTTGTAGCTTCTTCAGCTCGTTTTTCTCCTTCAGCTTCACCTGTTCCCATCATAGCTTTTCCCATTCCTTTCATGATAGTTTCAACATCTGCAAAATCTAAATTAACTAAACCTGGTCGAACCATTAAATCAGTAACGCTTTGAACGCCAGATTTTAAAACGTCATTTGACAACCCAAAAGAATTTTTAAAAGTTGTTTTTTCATTAATAATTTTAAATAAGTTTTGGTTTGGAACAATAATATTTGTATCTAGATGTTTTTTTAATTCTTCTAATCCTTGAAGAGCAATTCTCATTTTTTTTGGACCTTCGTAAGAAAAAGGAAGAGTTACAACTCCAACAGTCAGTATGTTTAATTCTTTAGCTGCTCTGGCAATTACATGAGCTGCGCCAGTTCCTGTTCCGCCTCCCATTCCAGCAGTTATAAAAACCATATTGCTCCCTTTAATATAATCAACTATATCATTTAAAGACTCTTCGGCTGCGGCCTGACCAATTTCATGTTTTGCACCAGCGCCTAAACCTTTTGTAAGATTTGATCCTAGCTGTATTTTTGCTTCAGCTTTGTTGGTTCTCAAATCTTGTGCATCAGTATTTACTGCAACAAATTCTACACCTTCCATACCTGCATCAATCATACCGTTAAGAGCGTTTCCACCAGCTCCACCAACACCAATTACTAAAATTCTAGGTTTAAGCTCTGTCAATTCTGGTCCTTTAATAGTTATTGTCATTTTTCCTCCTTGTTAAATTGTGATTCCCATTTAAGACTAGCTCTATTCAAATTAGCTTTTTTTCTAGCTTGTGTTCTGAATTTTTCAAAAAGTTTTGGTTCCCAAATTTGAAATGTTTTTCCTTGACCTACAAAAAGCATTTTTTCTTTAATTTTTGAGTGAGTTAATAATTTTTTAGATAAAGAAATCCTTCCTTCACTATCAAACTGTAGATTCATACTTTCTGATAATACTGAAGTTGCAAAAATATCTCTTTTTTCTTCAAAAGGATTTAATGAATCTATTGAGTCAGAGAGTTTTTCAATTCTACCTTGTGAGCAGCCTTCTATTGATGGGTTGTTAAACGATGGATAGCAAATAACACCATTATAACCCAAGTTATTTAAATAAGATCTAAAACTGGCTGGCACTGATACCCTCCATTTTTTGTCTAGCTTGTTTTCGTAAGTTGATAAAAACATATTTTTTAAAGTCAGCATTGCTCATTAAGAAACCAAAAAAACTTTTATGATTTAACTTTATAAGCAACATATACCCCTCCTATGGGAATACATGGGAGCATATGGGTTTTCAACCTATACGTCAATACCCTAATTTTCATTAATTTTAACAAAAATTTCTACTTTTAAGTTTTGTCGTTTAAGTTGATTTTTAGGTACAAACTTGAATCATTTAAGAATCAAAACGTGAACATTGGTAAATATTCAATTTTTAAATGTGTAGGTAACTTTATAGATAAGCCAGACAATCATATAAGCCGGGTTCTGTCATTTAAATTAGTCATTTGTCTGGGACTAAATTCACATTTAGCCTCTAGCAACCAACCCAGATAGCTAACTAAGAATTGTTTTCGGCAAAAAAGCCATGCTATCTCTATTTGGTCTTGCTCTCGGTGGGGTTTTCCATGCGTTTTTTGTTACCAAAAAACCGGTGTGCTCTTACCACACCTTTTCACCCTTGCCTTGATAAGGCGGTTTATTTTCT
>Ga0114997_10000756_pt1 | contig 26805 bp, 29 predicted proteins | sample ArcticOcean_MG_C_2_FD_87045 | JGI IMG/M metagenome (GOLD analysis project Ga0114997, IMG submission 87045) | Marine microbial communities from western Arctic Ocean - ArcticOcean_MG_CB4_136 | ecosystem: Environmental > Aquatic > Marine > Oceanic | place: Arctic Ocean: Canada Basin | collected... | reverse complement strand
TTTAGGTTCTTCCTTTTTAGGTTCTTCCTTTTTAGGTTCTTCCTTTTTAGGTTCTTCCTTTTTAGGTTCTTCCTTTTTAGGTTCTTCCTTTTTAGGTTCTTCCTTTTTAGGTTCTTCCTTTTTCTCTCCATCTTTTTTTCTATCTTTTTTTGGTATTGCCTTAAGTGGATTATTTCCTTTTGGTGGCATGGGAAATATTTCAGCCTCACCTAATATTCTAGATACTCTCAAAGTTGGTTTAGCTCCTTTACTTATCCAATGTTTTATTCTTTCAACTTCTAGTTTGATTCTATCTTTTTGTTTTTTTGGTAACAGCGGATTAAAAAAACCCACCTTCTCAATAAATCTTCCGTCTCTCGGAGATCTACTATCTGCAATTACAATTTTATAGACGGGTCTTTTTTTAGCACCACCTAATGATAATCTAATTTTAAGCATATTATTTTCCTTTCATTATTTTAGTTGATTAAAAATTTCTGGAGTCATTCCATTTTTAGTATCGCCCTTCGACATTTTTTTCATCATGTTTGTCATCGTTTTAAATTGTTTCAATAGTTTATTTATTGTGCCAGAATCTGTTCCCGATCCATTGGAAATTCTTTTTTTTCTTGAAGCATTAATAATTTTTGGATTTAATCTTTCTTCTTTTGTCATTGATAAAATTATTGCCTCATTAATTTTAATAATACTTTCATCTATATTTGCATTATCCATTTGTTTTTTTATTTTAGAAACCCCAGGGAGCATTGATAGTATTCCTTCCATGCCACCCATTTTTTTCATTTGTCTTAATTGATTTAAATAATCTTCCATTGAAAAAGATCCTGATTTTAAATTTTCTTCTGTTTTTTTAATACTTTCTTGATCTATGTCTAAGGAAGCTTTTTCAACAAGAGAAACAACATCGCCCATACCTAAAATTCTATTAGCTATTCGGTCGGGATGAAAAACATCTAATTCTTCAATTTTTTCACCTGTTCCTATAAACTTGATTGGTGTGTTGGTTGTAAATTTCATACTTAAAGCAGAACCACCTCTACCATCACCGTCAACTCTAGTTAAAATTATACCTGTAAGATCTACTGTCTTTTTAAATTCTGAAGCTACATTGACTGCTATTTGACCTGTTAATGAATCGGCTACTAAAATTGTTTCTATTGGATTAGCCAGAGATTTAATTTCTTTAATTTCATTCATCATAGAAAGATCAATTTGCGTTCTGCCAGCAGTGTCAAAAATTATAACATCAACTCCACTTAAAGATGCTGCGCTCAAAGATCTTTTAACAATGTCCATTGGCAGCTGGTTTTTTACTATAGGGAGAGTTTGAATTGAATTTTTTTCCCCCAATATATTTAACTGTTCTTGTGCTGCAGGTCTGTATACATCCAAACTTACTAAAAGTGATTTTTTTTTTTTATTTTTTTCTAAATATTTTGCTAGTTTTGCAGCTGTTGTTGTTTTTCCTGATCCTTGAAGACCTACCAACATTAAACAAACTGGTGGCACGGCATTCAAATTTAATTCTGATTTACTATCACCTAATATTTTTACAATTTCATCAAAAACAATTTTTACTATCATTTGGCCAGGTGTAGTTGATCTAATAACTTCTTGGCCTATTGCTTTAATTTTTATATTTTCAATTAGCTGCTTAGTAACAGGTAAAGCTACATCAGCCTCCAATAAAGCTTTGCGTATCATTTCTAAACCTTCCTCGACTTGATTTTTGTTAAGTGAAGGCGCTTTTTTTAAAGAACTAAAAATTTCTTCTAGTTTAACTGTTAAATTTTCAAACATAATCTATTTACCCAACAAAAAATGCACTAGTGGGCGAACCTTCGCTGACTAGTGTCGATCCCTTTGTTTCCAAAGGCACCGCAAATGTTATTTTGCGGGAATTAAAGTAAACTACATATTGGGGTTCAAAAAGTCAATAAATAAAGATAAAAGTTTATATATGCACAAATTAGACGCTTATAAAATGGATGGCTTAGGTAATGACTTTATTATATTTGATAGAAGGAAAAAATCTATTTCTATAAGCAAAGATGAAATCATAAAAATTTCTGATAGAAAAAATGTTGGTTGTGATCAAGTTATTTTTATTGAAAAAGATGAAAATAACGATGTGTGTTTAAAATTTTTTAATTCTGACGGAGGGGAAGTGGGTGCGTGTGGTAATGGCAGTAGATGTGTTGCTTACTTGTTAATGAAAGAAAATCTTAACAAAAAAATTTCTTTAAAAGTTACTGGTAGAATTTTAAAAGCTAGTTTTGATAAAAATAATTTAGTTTCTATAGATATGGGTCAGCCTAATTTTGATTGGAACAAAATACCACTAAATAAAGAAATGGATAATCAAAATTTAGAAATAAAAATTAATGATAAAAAAACTATTGAAGGGTTTGCGTTAAATGTAGGGAATCCACACATAATCTTTTATGTAAATAATCTTAACCAATATGATTTAAAAGATTTAGGTCCACGGATTGAAAACCATGAATATTTTCCAGAAAAATGTAACGTAACGTTTGCAAAAGTTTTAAATAAAAGAAACATCAAAGTAAAAGTTTGGGAAAGAGGAGCTGGCTTAACTAAAGCCTGTGGTACTGCTGCGTGTGCTACAGCCGTATCTTCTTCAGTTTTAAAATTGACAGAAAGATCAGTAAGTGTTCAATTTGATGAAGGATCTTTAGAAATTGATTGGAATTTAAATAATAATATTTATATGAGTGGCCCAGTTTCGGAAGTAAAAAAAATTATAATTGATATCTAGTAATGAGTATTTTTAACACATTTAAAATAGGCTTAAACAAAAGTTCAAAGAGTTTATCGTCTGGATTAAGTGATCTAATTTTTAAAAGAAAAATTAGCAAGAATAATCTTAATGAACTTGAAGATTTTCTAATTCAATCTGATGTCGGTGTTGAGGCAGCATCAGAGTTAAAAGAAAAGTTTTCAAATACTAAAATTAAACCTGAAGATGAAAATAAAAATGATATTTTTAAAATATTTTCAGATTATATAGTAGAAATTTTAAAACCTCTTGAAAAAAATCTAGAAGATTTAAATAAAAATAAACCAAATGTCATTTTAATTGCTGGTGTAAATGGAGTAGGGAAAACTACAACTATAGGAAAATTAGGTAAAGCTTTAAGTAAAAACAATAAAAAAATTATTTTTGGAGCGGCTGATACGTTTCGTGCTGCTGCTGTTGATCAGCTTGAATTTTGGGCAAAAAAAATTAATGCACATATTATAAAATCTGATGAAGGTTCAGATCCTGCTTCTGTTGCGTACAAAGCATTGGATTATGCAAAAAAAGAAAAGTATGACCATCTTTTAATTGATACCGCTGGAAGATTACAAAATAAAAAAAATTTAATGGATGAATTTAAAAAAATTAGTAACGTACTTAAAAAAATTGATATAAAAGCTCCGCATGAAATTTTTTTAATATTGGATGCCACAACTGGTCAAAACGCAATTAATCAAGTTGAAGAATTTAAAAAAATATCTGAAATTTCAGGAATAATAATGACGAAATTGGACACTACCGCAAAAGGAGGAATATTGTTAGCTATTGGAAAAAAATTTAAATTACCAATAATAGCTTTGGGTATGGGTGAAAAAGAAGATGATCTTCAAATTTTTAATGCCGAACATTTTGCTAATGCGATAATGTCTAATTAAACTAATTTATTAAATTTAAAGAGATTAAAGGTTTATAATATGAACATTGATACGTGGAGTTTTCGTCTTTAAAACCACAATCTTTTAATAGTGATGAAATAAATAGTTTATATTTATTATCATCAGGCAATTTCTTAAGTTGATTGTTTTTAATATCATACATAAAATTTGATCTAATAGACTTTACTCCACTAATCATAATCAATGTTTGGTTATCATTTAAAAGATAATAAGCATAATCCTCAGGGAAAACTGGTAAATCTGAGTTCATAATTAAACTTTTTACTTTTTTTGGAAACCAATCGTAAGTAATTAAAGGTACAATCTCACCAGTTTTATTGAATAACAAATATAAATCTTGAGGATAGTCTGTAATATAATTAAATTCCTGTCCTCTTGCTAAAACTGCTTTTTCTCGAGATCTAAAATATAGAGTAAATTTTTTATCATGCGATATCATTTTCCCAATATTAAAAACTTCTTCTATATTATTTTTGTAGGGATTTGTTTCATTGGCATATATTTTAATATTAAAGAAACAAGTAAATAAAATATAATAAAATATAATTTTTTTCATAAAAAAAAGTAATCTTTATTTGTGCAGCTTGTTTGTTTAAATTGTGACTTAATTTAAGCTGTCTATAAACTCTTTTAATGAATCTAAGAGATTTTCGTTGAATTCCATCATATGATTGTCATATTCTGTGAAGTAAGAATACTTAGGTTTATTAGCAAGTTCGTACATTTTTTTTCCCATATAAAAAGGAACGATTTTATCAATTTTTCCATGCATAATTAAAATAGGACTTTTTATGTTTTTTATTTTCTTATCATTTTGATACTTGTCTCTAAGTAATAAATTTATTGGTAAAAATGGATATTTATTTTTCCCAGCATCAATCATGGAGGTAAAGGGAGATTCTAAGATTATTCCTGCAAAATTTTTATTTTGTGCAATTTCACAAGCAACTCCAGTTCCAAGTGACTCGCCATAAATAATTATATCTTTTTCATAAACTCCATTAGACTTCAACCATTCAACTGCACTTCTGGCATCTTCATAAAGTCCTTGTTCTGTTGGATTTCCTTTGTTACCACTAAAACCTCTCCAGGCAACAAGTAGGAAGTTAACATTAATGTTATTAAACTGATTAATTTTATGAATTCTATTTTCTAAAGACCCTGCATTTCCATGTAAAAATAGAATTGTTTTATAATTATTGAAACCTTTGTTGTGATACCAAGAAATCAGCTCAATATTATCTTGCGTTTTGATCTTTATTTCTTTCAAGGGTACTAAAAGTTTATCGTTAGAGTAATTATTTTCATTTGGATGGTATAATAAGTTTCTTTGAAAAAAAAATGTAAATATAGTAATCAGCAAATAGAGTATAAGAAAAGTGAGCAATATGAGTGTTAAATAGTTCATTTTTTTTAGGTATATTTTAAATAAAAAATTCATTTTATATTTTACAAATTTAAACTATCATAGGATTTATAAAATCATGATAAAAGAATTTGAAATTAACGATATATTAAATGCAGTAAATACCATTTCAAAAATTAAAAATAAAACTAGCAAAAATGAAGAGGTAGAAAAAAACTCCATTAAAAATGATAATAAATTGACTAATAATAACCTAACGAAACCAAGAAAGAGTGAAATCCTTGTTCTTGATCAAATGATTGAATAGAATATTGAAAACTTTAAAAAAAAGCTAAATGATTATAAAGTGTGAAAGTTGTGCTAGGAAATTCGTTGTAAAAGACGCAGATATACCCGTGGACGGTAGAACGGTTCAATGCGGGTACTGTTCTGTAACTTGGCATCAAATGCCAGTTTTAGTAGCAAGTTCAGTTGTTGAAAATAAAGAAAACCTTTCAGTGGAAAATATAAAAGCGTCAGATGGTAAAATTTATAAATTCCTGGGGACTCAATGGGCGCAATTATTACCTTCTGGAAAAAGTGGTTTATTTGCCAAAAAAAAAATTAGTCAAGAACTTGATAGACTAACAGGGCGTAAAGAAATAAAAATAATTAAAAAAAAATCTAAGAAACTTAAAGAAGTTGATCCATCCTTGGAATCAGCAAGTGAAAAAAAACAATTGCCCGATATATATAAATCCAAGAAAGGTTTGGGGTTTTTAGGTTATATTTTTTTAATAATATTATTAGCTTTTTCTATAATTGGGGTTATAAAAACTTTTGAATCTGATTTAATAAATTATTTTCCTGAAATAGAATATATTATTGAATCACTTGATGAACAATTAATATATGTTGCTGAAACAGTTTATAATATTATTACTTTAGTAAAAGACTTAATAAATTCTTATTGAATTTTAATTTATGATTTATTAATAGATTTTATTGAATCGTAAAGTAAAAGAAATATAACAAATATAACTATAACCCAGAAAGGAAGCCCCCTCCAAAAACCTGCAAGGCCTGTACTTATACTCCACGCTAAACCAATAATAAATATTGAAAAAAGACTCACGCCTAAAATAATTGTTATTTTTTCAACTATTTTCATATTAATATTTAATCACTTTTTAATTTTACTTGTCAACCAGCTTGCATTTCTAAATAATCTTTCATCATCATATAAGGACGAAACAAGTTGTATTCCTATGGGAAGTTTATTTTTTCCTTCTAATAAAGGTAAGCTAATAGATGGCATTCCACAATATGTCCAAATTGTAGAAAAAATTGGGTCCCCTGTAGACTGTAATCCTTGTGTTGCTTCTCCGTTAGCGGATGGAGTTAAGATTGCATCATAATCATGGAAAAATTGTTTAAAGTATGTATTTGCTACATCAATCTGTGACAAGGCATTATTATATTCCATAGAGGTGTACTTCATTCCTCTTTCAATAGCTTCTATAATTTTATCACTTAATTTATTTTTTGATTTTTTATATTCTTCTGAAAAAGATGATGCCATATCTGACTCCATAATTATTTTATGCCATTCAGGTATCTTGCCAAAACCTACAGGTAACTCTATTTCATCAATTTGGCCTTTAAGTTCATCTTTTACTTCTTCAAACCCTTCGGCCGCATCCTCATCTAATTTATTCATAAATGGTAATTTAATATAAGCAAACAAGGGTTCCATGGGAGGTTTTTCTTTACTTGCATTTAATAATTTTGGTTTTGGATTTAGTGATGTGTCAGGGTCTTGTTTGTCATGGCCAATAAGTTGTTCACTAATTAATGCCGCATCTTCAATAGAATTAGAAAAAACACCAACATGATCTAATCTCCGGGAAATTTGCATAACCAAATGCCGTGATATTAAACCTTTTGTAGGCTTGTATCCAACTACACCACAATATGAAGCTGGTCGAATTACTGAACCATTAGTTTGACTCCCCACAGCAAGTGGAACCATATGTGATGCCACAGCTGCAGCTGAACCGCTGGAAGAACCTCCCGGCGTTCTATTTAGGTCGTGTGGGTTTTTAGTTTTGCCAGGTGAATAATAAGCAAGTTCAGTTGTGACTGTTTTCCCCATAATAACTGCCCCCGCTTGTTTCAATTTTGATACAACCGTGCAATCATTTAAGCTCGGATTATTTTTATGAGTTTCTGTTCCGTCTTCAGTTGGCATATCGACTGTATCAAAAATATCTTTTACACCCACAGGAATTCCGTGAAGATCTCCATGTTGGCCCGCTTGATGCAATGTATCTAATTTTTTTGCTTGTAAAAGAGCAAGCTCTTCATCAAAAAATTGAAATGCTTCTATATCTTTTTCTTTTTTTTGTATTTGTTTTATATAACTTTTAACAAGTTCTTCAGATGAGACTTCTCCTTTTTTTATAGCCTGCACCATTTCAACGACTGAATTTTTAATAGATGGCATAAGTACTATTTACCTACACCAAAAAAATAATCTGGTAAAAATAATGCGATTTGTGGAAAGTTGTACATTAACACCATTGTAAATATTACTATGATTAAATATGGAGTTATATTTTTAAATATATCAACTAGTTCAATTTCATCACCAACCACTCCTTTTAAGTAGTAAGCTGCCATGGCCATGGGGGGGGTTAAAAATGAAGTTTGAAGATTTAATGCCACCAACATTGCAAAGAAATAAGGATTCACTCCAAATGTATCAAGCATTGGTAAAAAAATTGGCACGAATATAATTAATATTTCTGTCCACTCAAGAGGCCAACCAAGTAAAAAAATTATAATTTGAACTAATACAAGAAATTGCCATGGCTCTAAATTAAAGCCAAGTATCCAATGTTCTATAACAGTATGTCCACCTAAGTATGAAAAAACAGAAGCAAAAGTCCACGATCCAACAAATAACCAGCAAACCATCGCGGTAGTTTTTGCTGTTAAAAACACAGATTGCTTTAAACCCTCGAAGGTTAGAGATTTATAGCAATAAGCTAAAAACAAACCGCCTGATGCGCCAATGGCTGCAGCTTCTGCAGGCGTAGCTAATCCTAATAAAATTGAACCAAGCACTGTAAAAATTAATAGAGCTAGGGGAATAAATGAAGTTACTAGTTGCAAAATAATTACTTTTGTTGGGGGAATTTCTTCTTCAATTGGTTTGGGGGCTATACTTGGTTTAAAAAATGCATAACCAACAACATAAATCATATAAAAACCTGCAAGCATAAATCCTGGAAATATTGCTGCAGCATAAAGTCTTAACGGAGATAATTCAGCTATCGCAGCATAAACAATAAGCATTATACTGGGGGGGATTAAAATACCAAGTGTACCACCAGCGCAAATAACCCCTGCTGCAAATCCACGATCATAATTTGCTTTAACCATGGCTGGAAAAGCAAGTAACCCCATTAGAGTAACTACCGCACCTATAATACCACTAGCTGTTGCAAATATTGCACAAGTAGCAAGCGCTGCTACAGCCATTGATCCTGGAAGATGTCGTGTTGCTAACTGCAAACTAAAAAATAAGCGATTTACTATATTTGCTCTTTCTACGACATAGCCCATAAATAAAAATAATGGTATGGCCACCAGAACATCGTTTTCCATGACAGAATAGGTATTCTGATTGAGTAAATAAAAAATCTTATTAAGAAACAAATTTCCTTCTTCAAAATAAGCGTAGTACCCAAAACCTACTCCCATTGCTATCAAGGTAAATGCTATAGGAAATCCTAGTAATACTAAGAAAATAAATATCGATAACATTAAAATTGCAACTTGTGGATCTGTCATCTTAATGTCCTAAAGCCTTTCTTTGTCTTACTTCTTCTTTTTTCTTTAAAATTAAATCTTCTTCAGTTTCCCGAACATCTTCATGTCTTTTCAACCATTTACCATCTCTGATACAAAGAATACATCTCATACATTCTGAGATTCCTTGTAAAATAAGTAGTCCGCCAGCTAATGGTATTAAAGATTTAAAAAAATAAATTTGAATTCGAGCAGGACTATTCCAACTAACCTCTTTATACCTCCAAGAATCGGATGCAATTTCATAACCAAAATAAAATAAAGCTAACATTCCAGGAAAAAAGAAAAATATATAAAGTATTAAGTCAATTCGTGCCTGTACTTTAAATGGAAATAATCTGTACAAAACATCACCTCTTACATGGGCATCTTGAGCTAAAGCGTATGGTCCAGCCATTAAAAATAATGCACCATACATTTGCACCATCATATCAAAAGCCCAAACGGTAGGAGCATTTAAAACATAACGTACAAAAACTTCATATGTAACTGAAAGGGTTAAAATCAAGATACACCAACCAAAAGCTCTTCCCACCCAAATACTTAAACTTTCAAAAAAATATATATACTTTTCCATTTGATTTAGATTAATTGAAAAGGGCGACTTTTAAAAGTCGCCCTTAAAAATTTTTACTTAGATTACTTATATTGCTTTTGTAGGTTCACCAAAGTGGTGTCTATAAGCCATTCCATAATCAGGTTGATTAAGCAATAAGTATGCCATAACTTTTTTAGCATATACTTTTTGAGAATCTACAACTTTTTTAAAGAAAGGATCTTTCTTTGAAAATTTTGCAGTAATTACATCCCACGCTTTTAACTGATCAGACATAACACTATCTGGCGTTCTATAGATATTAACACCAAGCTTGTTTTTTAATTTAACAAGATCATCAGCATATCTTAATGTATTGTGCCAGAAGAAGTTAGAGTTTTCAGCTTCAGAAGCATACTCAAGAATTTTTTGTAATTCTGGAGCAAGACCATCAAATTTTTTCTTATTATATGTGATCTCAAAAGCTTCCTGAGACTGGTGAAAGCTCGCTAAGTGATAATGTTTTGATACATCTTGCATACCAAAGTCACTATCAGAAGTTGGGTTATTAAACTCAGCAGCATCAATTAATCCACTCTTCATTGCTGCTTGAATTTCTCCACCTGGTAATTGAACAACTGACATTCCCATTTCCCCAAGAACGTCTGCAGCTAGTCCCACGGTACGATATTTCAAACCCTTCATCTGAGAAGATGCTTTGATTTGCTCTTTAAACCATCCTAATGGTTGAGCTGGCATTGCACTATTAAAGAAACTAACAACGTTTAATCCTAAACTACCCATTAGCTCATTAAATAATCCTCTACCACCACCATAGTGAATCCAACCTAACATTTCATTTGCGCTCCAACCCCAACAAGGGCCAGTACCGAAAAGAGAAGCGGCAGCTGATTTACTATACCAATATGCTGGTACGTAGTGAGCTCCATCTAGAACTCCTCTGTGAACAGCATCTTGCATTTGACTAGTTTTCACTACAGAATTTACAGGTAGTAAATCTATTTTTAAACTACCTCCAGACATTTCGTTAACTCTTTTAACGTATGCTTGCGCATTCTCTAGAAAAATTCCTCCACCCCAAGCAGCTTGTACTTTTAAAGTAGTAGCAGCTTTAGCAATTGAAGGCATAGCTAGTGTTGCAGCAGCAACAGCACCTGTTGCAGCGGCAGCCTTAAAGAATTTACGTCTAGCAGGTGTTTTAATCCCTTTTAGATTTTTATCTTTTTTCGTCATTTATTTTTCCTCCTATATTATCGTTGGGTCAATCTAACCACATCTAAATGTTAGAGTCTTTTAAATATTTTTAATTTTTTAAAATACAATTCTTGATTGAATTTAATTGACTGTATTTTTGCATTTTCCAGTCTTTAAAAATTCTTCAATATTGGATACCGCAAGGTTACCCATATCAGTTCTAGTAGTTATAGTAGCGCTACCTAAGTGTGGTAACACAAATACATTTGGTAAAGCTAAATATTCTGGATGGATATTTGGTTCACCGTTATAAACGTCTATACCCAAAGAGTAAATTTTACCTTTTTTTAATGCACTTACCATTGCATCGTCATCAATCATATCACCTCTAGCACTATTCGAAATTACAGCTCCATCTGGAAAATAATTTAAAGTATCTTTATTAATAATATGTTTGGTTTCTTTTGTGGCTGGACAGTTAATAGAAAAAAAATCTGAAACTGACAATAGACTTTCCAAAGACTTGTGATAAATAGCACCCTTTTCTAAATTAATTTCTAGTTGTGATCTGTTATGATAATGAATGATCATTCCAAATGATCGCGCTTTTTCTGCAATAGCTCTTCCTATCCTGCCCATGCCTAAAATTCCTAGGCGTGCTCCAGTTAGTTGTTTGCCCATCAAAAAGTCAGCTGACCATTTCCAATTTTGTTTATTCACCCAATTTATACCTTCTTTAGCTCTTCTGGCCGCACCCAAGAGAATAAGCATAGCAATTTCAGCTGTAGCATCTGTTAAAACGTCGGGAGTATTAGTAACAATAATATTTCTTTTTTTTGCTGCTATAATATCAATATTTCCAAACCCAACTGCAAAATTAGAAATAATTTTTACTTTATTGGAAAGTTTCGAAATAGTATCAGCATCTAATTTTTCTGTGAGAGAAGAAAGTATTCCATCACAATTAATACTATTATTAATCAACTCTTCTTTTGTCATTAATTTATCTTCTTTATTTAACTGTGCATCAAAAATTCTTGATGCATAATTTTCACTTTCTGGCAGAAGTTTTCTTGTAATTAATATTTTTTTCATAAATGATTTAAAATTTTAGGTTTTGGACCTCCAGTATACCAATCAATAACTTCTACAGTATGTAAAATTGGAATATTTGTACCATTAGCTATTTGTGTAATGCAGCCAATATTTCCTGTAGTAATAAACTGTGGATCAACCTTTTTAATATTTGTAATTTTATTTTCTAATAACTTACTTGCAATTTCACTTTGCAGCAAGTTATATGTCCCTGCGGAACCACAGCAAACATGCCCTTCAGGAATTTCAAAAACTTTATTGCCAGTTTTTTTTATTAAACTTATAGGAACATCATGAACTTTTTGTCCATGCTGCATTGAACAAGCTGAATGATATGCAATCTTGTATTCTTTATTATCTTTTATAAAATTTAGTTTTACTTTTTCGTCCAAATATTCAGATATATCTTTTGTTAATTCTGATATTTTTTTAGCTTTCTTCTTTAGTTCTGGATCTGATCTAAATATAAACCCATAATCTTTTAAAGTTGTTCCGCACCCAGATGTATTAGAAATTATTGCATCTAAACCATTTTTTAAATATTCATCATACCAAATTATAATATTTTTTTTAAAAGTTTCATTTGCTAACTCACTTTTTCCTAAGTGATGATTAAGTGAACCACAACATTCTACACCTTTAGAAACCACAACATCAATTCCATGTCTATTTAGTATTCTAATGCTTGATTCATTAATTTGTGGAGAGAGTACTTTTTGAACACATCCAGTTAGTAAAGCAACTCTTGCTATAGGTTTTCCTTTTTTTTTTGCTGAATATAATTTCATTGTAGGTAATGTTTTTTTTGGAAATTTAATTGGCATAAAATTTATCATTTTTTTAATTTTTTTAGGAAAAAGAAAGCTAAAAGGTTTTAATAGTCTAACTAAAATTGATACAATTTTAAAATTAATTGATTTTGATAATATCTTAGATAAAACACTTCTTATTAATCTATCTGCAAAAGGTCTTTTATAAGTTTTTTCAATATGATTTCTTCCGTGATCAATAAGATGCATATAATTTACACCTGAAGGACAGGTTGTCATGCAGCTATAACATGAAAGACACCTATCTATGTGTTTTACAATCTTTTCATTAGCGGGTTTATTATTTTCAATCATATCTTTTATTAAGTATATTCTTCCACGCGGACTATCTAATTCATCTCCTAATATTTGATAAGTAGGGCAAGTAGCATTGCAAAAACCACAGTGAACACATTTTCTGATAATTTTTTCGCTGGATTTATTATCTTTATCTTTTAGCTGTTCTTTCGAAAAGTGAGTTTCCATTTAGATGCCTGTATACATTTTTCCTGGGTTAAGTATTCTTTTTGGGTCAAAACTTTTTTTAATATTTTGTGATATATTAAAACGTACATTATTAATTGTAAAAACATCCTCAACATAAGGAAGATAATCAGAATTTTTTATCATTGTTATATAACCACCAATTTTTACTACTTTTTTTCTTATTGATTCAAACATTTCTTCAGTTAACTCATAAACTTCCATCCATATTAGAGCTCCACCCCAATCTAAATAATATTTGAAATTATTGGATAATTGATAAATAAGTTTAATACATTCAGATGGCGGAATAACTATTCTTAATATATTATTTTTCGAAGAACAAAAGAATTCTAGATTTTTTACTTTATTCCAAAAAATTTCAGACTGGTATGTTTCAAGTGTTGAAATGCTTAAATTATTAATTTTAAGGTCATTTATTAAATTTTTAGCTCTCTGTTCAATTGAAATTTTTGATCCTTCAATTCTAATACCTGTTAGTGAGCCTTTGTGTTTAAGATCATTTAATTTAAACGTTTTTTCTATATCCATAACGCAACCATTATCTTCTGGTTGTTCAGGTAAAAAAGTTGCTCCCGACACATCATTTGAAGAACTTATTGCTTTATCTAAAAAATCTGCAGCACTTGCTATGTTTTGATTGTGAATAATTAATGTTTTACTTTGTGCGGGTGCAGGCAATACTTTAAAAGTAATTTCTGTCAAAGCAACTAAAGTTCCATATGACCCACATATTAATTTACTTAAATCATATCCTGTGACGTTTTTTACTACTGTTCCTCCTGATTTTATAATTTCTCCTCTCCCATTTACTCCTCTAAAGCCCAAAACATGATCTCTTATACTTCCAGCTTTAAATCTTCGTGGTCCAGAAATATTGCATGAGACTTGGCCTGCCGCAGTTCCAAAATCACTTTTTCCATTTAATAAATATCCTAAATTAATTGGTTCGAAAGCTAGTTGTTGATTTTTTTTTTTTAATTCTCCTTCGATTAATTCTATTGGCGTGCAGGCCTTAACTTTAATATATAGCTCTTGAGGCAAATATTCTATAATTCCACTTAACTTAGATAAATATAAATTTTTCTCACATTGAAGCGATTTTCCTATTTTTCTTTTTGATCCTGATCCAATTAATTCCACAGGAACATTTGATTTATAAAATTTTTTTATAAAATGTGATACTTCTTTTTCAGTTTCAGGATATATTGAATCAGAATCTCGGTATGTCAGGAAATTTTGTTTTTCCTCTATGGACATGTATTCTCCCTTCCTCTGCACATTTTCTTAAAATTGGATAGACTTTTCCTGGGTTTAATAGTGAGCTTGAATCCAAAGATTTTTTAATTTTAATTTGTTGCTGAATATCATTATTATTAAACATTTCACACATTAGTTCTCTTTTTTCAATACCTACCCCGTGCTCTCCAGTTAAAACTCCTCCTACTTTTACGCAATACTTTAATATATCCGCTCCAAATTTTTCAGTTTTTTCTAAAGAATTTTTCTCATTTGCATCATACATAATTAAAGGATGAAGGTTTCCATCTCCAGCGTGAAACGCATTAGCTACAGGGAGATTATATTTTTTAGATAATCTAGTTATCTCTTTTAATACCTCGGCTAGTTTTCCTCTGGGAATAGTTCCGTCCATACAATAATAATCTGGAGCCATATCTCCACAAGCTGGGAAAGCGGCCTTCCTACCAGCCCAAAATTTTAGTCTTTGTTTTTCACTTTTGCTAATTTTAATGCTGGAAGATTTATTTTTTTTTGCAATATCACTTACTTTCTGTATTAACTCCGCAACATCTGTTTCCGTTCCATCTAATTCAACAATTAGCATTGACTCTGCATCTCTTGGGTAGCCTGCTTTAACAAAATTATCAGTTGCATGGATTAAGGCTTTATCCATCATTTCCATTCCAGAAGGAATGATGCCGCTGGCGATTATTTCAGATACACATTCGCCCCCATTTTCTATTGTGGGGAAGCCAATCAGAGCAGCTTTAACTGTTTGAGGTTTTTTAAGAATTTTTACTATTACTTCTGTTATCACACACAATAAACCTTCTGATCCAGTAACTAATCCAAGTAAATCATATCCTTCTGAGTCATAAGTTTTTCCACCCAATTTACTAATAGTTCCATCCATAAAAACTACTTCGACACCTAAAAGATTGTTTGTAGTAGTTCCATACTTTAAAGAATGAACTCCCCCAGAATTTTCTGCAACATTCCCCCCTATTGAACAAGCAATTTGACTTGATGGATCTGGTGCATAATAAAAATCTTTATGTTCTACAGCTTGTGTTATAGATAAATTTGTGACACCTGGTTGGGCGACTACACATCTGTTTTGATAATCAATATTAATGATTTTATTAAATTTACCTAAACACAAAAGAACGCTGTCTTCTAGCGGCAGAGCTCCTCCAGATAAACCCGTACCAGAGCCTCTTGGAACAACTTTTATTCTATTTTGATTACAATATTTAAGAACTTTACTAACTTCTTCTGTATTTTCTGGAAAAACCACAAGCAATGGTTTTTGTTTATATGCTGATAAACCATCTGTTTCAAAAGGCCGAAGTTGATCCTCGTGATCTAATACGTTTTCGTCTTTAATTATTTTTCTTAAATCTTTAGCTACCTCAATTTTTCTTAATATGAGTTTGCGGTCAATTTTTGGCATATTCAATTTACTCATAAAAATATATTACAATTAAATTGAATGAGGGTCAAAAAACTTAGATAAAATTATTTAAGTATTTTTTCTATTTTTTCTATAGCTTGGCTTATATTTTCTTTTGAAGCTGCAAAACTAAATCTTACGTAATCACCACAAGTTTTGCCAAATGAAGTTCCTGGGACTATTGCCACACCCGCCTCATGTAAACATTTTTTTGCAAACTCTTCACCATTCATACCTGTGCCAATTACTTTTGGAAATGCATAAAAAGCCCCCCCTGGTAAGCTGCATTCGACACCTGGTAAATTGTTAAGTCCTTTGTGAATTAATTTTCTTCTTGCGTCAAACTCTACCATCATTGCATGGATTGAGTCGTCCGGACCATCTAATGCTGCTATACCAGCAAATTGTGATGGGGCATTTACACACGAAACACTATTAATAAGTAGTTTATTTACTTGTGGAACTAAATTTTCTGGCCAAACACTCCAGCCCATTCTCCATCCTGTCATAGCATATGCTTTGCTCCATCCATCTAAGACGATTAATCTATCTTGAAGTTCAGGATAATTAAAAAATGTTGGCATATCTTTATTATCAAAAATTTGTCTACTATAAATCTCATCACTAAGGATTGTTACGTGGGGATGTTTTTTTAGTCCCTCTGCCAACTTATCAATTTCAGGTTTTTCTACAAAACTTCCTGTAGGATTACTTGGATTAATTAGAATTAACAATCTTGTTTTATCAGTGATTAAAGATAAAATTTTTTCAGCATTAAATTTTAAATCTTTATCTTCTGTAAGATCATAAGGAACAGCCGTTGATCCTGTATAATTAATCATAGACTCGTATATTGGAAATGCAGGTGTTGGGTGGATAATTTCAGCTCCTGGTTCTCCAAAACATAATATTGCATAATACATGGTTGGTTTTCCTCCAGGCATTATTAAAACTCTTTCGGGATCGACATCTTTATTATAAAGTTTTTTTATTTTTCTTGTAACTGCTTGCCTACATTCCAAAATTCCATTTGACAAAACGTATCCATGATGGCCGTCATCTAAAGCTTTTTTTGCTGCCTCAACAATATGTTTGGGCGTTTTGAAGTCTGGTTGACCTAAACCCAAATAAATTATTGGTTTGCCTGTAGCTTCTAATTTTTTAGCTTCAGCCAATACAGTAAAGGCTGTTTCAGTTCCTAATCTTTCTAAATTTTTTGCTAATTTCATTTAAATTTTATTTTCTGTAAATTAATTTTGTATTATCTAATTCTTTAAGATTTTTACAACCCATTAAAATCATATTTCTATTGATTTCATCATGCATGTTTTGTAATGCTTTTTCTACACCTTTTTGTCCGCCAGCTCCTAAAGCAAATAAAAACATTTTACCAAAACTGCAGGCTTTAGCACCTGCGGCCAGTGCTTTCAATACATGCGTTCCTCTTCTCACTCCACCATCTAAAATAATTTCTAATTTATCACCTACTGCATCAGAGATTGCTTTTATCTGGTCAAAAGGTGAACGTGAACCATCTAATTGTCTTCCACCATGATTAGAAACCATAATTGCAGTGCACCCAATATCTATTGCTCTTTTTGCATCCTCAACTGACATCACCCCTTTTAAAGCAAAAGGTCCATTCCATTTTTTTATGCAATATTCTGCATCTTTCCAATTCATTGCCGGATCATACTGCTCATTAATGTATTCAATTACCGACTTTGCTATGTTAGTTCCTTTTTCAGTTTTTTTAGCAACATTAGATAGTTCAAATTTTGCATGTGTTAAATAATTAAATACCCATAAAGGGTGTGATGCAAAACTCATTAAACTTTTAAGAGTAAGTTTTGGCGGTGTTGTAAAACCTGTTCTATGATCTCTTTCTCTATTACCCGCAACCAGTGTATCAACTGTTAAACACATTCCGTCAAAACCAGAACTTCTACACCTTTCAATTAAATCATCAGTTATAGATTGATCTTTATGAACATAAAGTTGAAATAATTTTGGACCACTAGATATATTTGATATTTCTTCAATAGTAGTATTTGCCATAGTTGACATGCTGTAAAAAGTTCCAAATTTTTCTGCTGCTTTTGCAGAAGCCTTATCTCCTTCATAATGATAAAGTCTTTGCATGGCAGTAGGTGCAAGAAAAATTGGTAAATCTATTTTCTTTCCAAAAATAGTTGTTGATAAATCTGGAGTCCCAACGCTAGCAAGTATGTTTGGTATTAAATCACAATCATTAAAAGAATCCGTGTTTCTTTTCAATGTTATCTCGTCATCAGACCCTCCATCTATATAATGAAAAATAGGAGAAGGTAATTTTTTTTTTGCTAATTTTCTAAAGTCTTCAAAATTATAGCAGTCTTTAAGATTCATTATTTAACTTATATTTATTTTAATTTTTTAAATCAAAATTTTTTTAAAAAATTAAGCATATAGCTGTTTGCTCCAGGATTTTTTGTTCCAAGACTAGCATTAGATATATGGTTGTAAGACATTCCGAATTCAGTGCTATCTGATAAGTTAAGTGACATTTGTACTTCACTTTTAAATTCTAAAGGGTAGCCTAAATCTTTCCCATCACCATAACTATAATAACCTGGTGAAAAACTTGGAGTTAAAGTTAAAAATCCAATTTCGTATTCTGCTTGTACCCCTGTATAAAGATAAAACGCATTATTTTCAGTTAAAAAACCGCCCGTTATTGGAGATATGGTTCCTATAAAACTTTGTCTAAACAAATCTTCATTTTGATGTTGCAATCCAACAAGGCCAGCTTTCTGTTTATCATCACTAAAATCAAACAATCCAGTATAAACATTTAACTCGGTTTCATTTATAGGTTCTTCCGCAACTCCATTAAAACTCATAAAAAACAAACTCATAATTAAAGCTGCGATTCTTACCGAAATTTTTTTCATAAATAAATATATAGCCTTCAAGCAAAAAAATACACTGGTTTTCTAAGTAAGTAATTGGCAAATTGTGGTAAATTATGCCTAATTAGAAGTCAAAGAGGGAGATGAAGATTGGTTTTAACTCCTAACTAGGCGTCGAGGTAAAATTATAGAATCTAATATTGAAATTTTACTATGTCTAAGTTTTGTGTAAATCTTGTTAAATTTGAGGCAAAAGTTTTTTTAATTTGAAGGTCTAAAATATCCAGAACCTTTTTTTCCTGTAAAAATTTCTTCAATTAAAGGGTGTTTTATTGGTTCATCCGAATCATCAATAAGTAAGTTTTGTTCTGATACATATGCTTCATATGTGATGTCATTATTTTCAGCTAGAAGATGATAGAATGGTTGATCTTTTCTTGGTCTTACATCTTTTGGTATAGATTGATACCATTCTTCAGAGTTATTAAATTCAAAATCAACATCATAAATTACACCTCTAAAATCGAAGTGTTTGTGTTTTACAACGTCACCTATTGAAAATGTAGCCTTAATTATTGCCATTTGTAATTCAAATTTTAATTATATTTAACAAAAAATCAATAAAAAAAAATATACCTATTAACGCACTTATGTTAATATTTTTTAATGAACAGATCTATAATTAAATTTATAGCTAATTATGGACCGCTTTTTATTTTCTTTGTAATATACTTTAAAAATGACAATGATCTTAAATTAGCAATAATTCCATTTATTATTGCTACTTTGGTTTCTTTGGTGGTTATATATTTTTTGGAAAAAAAAATTCCTTTAGTGCCATTGACAAGTGGGGTGTTAATTACTTTTTTTGGAGGCTTAACATTGTACTTTGATAATAAAGTATTTTTTTATATGAAGCCAACAATTATAAATTTACTTTTTGCGAGCGCTCTTTTGTTTAGTAAATATTTTACTAAAAAACCTTTACTAAAAACTGTTTTCAAAAACTCAATGAATTTAAAGGATAGTGGGTGGGAAAAATTAAATTATCGCTGGGTATATTTTTTTATCTTTGTGGCTATATTAAATGAAATAGTGTGGAGAACACAATCTGAAGTTTTTTGGGTTAATTTTAAAGTTTGGGGTTTGTTACCAATTACTTTTTTATTTACAGCAAGCCAAATTCCATTAATCAATAAATATAAGCTAGAATAAAAATGAAAAATTTAAAATTAGTTATTAATAACAATAAAAATGAAAACTATTTTTTTAATAAGTATGAACTTAAATTAATACTCAATTTATATGCTAAAATGGTTTCTGGTGGAGAATGGAAAGATTACGGTTTAACTATTTCAAGTAAAGAAGTGAGTTTTAATATTTATCGAAGAGCATCAGAATTTCCAATTTATAAAATAAAAAAATATTTTAAACCCAAAAATAAATATCAAAGATACATCATTCACGACTCTGCAAATAAAATTATTAATAATTCTGAAAACTTATATAGTTTAATAAATAATATAACTTGGAAAAAACTTAGACTTGTAAATTGAGATTATCTTCTTTGACCAAACAATCTTAATAACATTATAAACAAATTAATAAAGTCTAGGTAAAGTGTTAAGGCTCCCATTACAGCTTTTTTGCCCATAATTTCGCCACTATCACTTTCTAAATACATATTTTTAATTTTTTGTGTATCGTAGGCTGTTAAACCAACAAATACTAAAACTCCAAGAATAGAAATTACATAATACATCATTGTAGATTTCATAAACATATTTACTACTGACGCTATTATTATTCCAAATAAACCCATCATTAAAAAAGAACCCAATTTTGTTAAATCTTTTTTTGTCGTATATCCATAAATACTCATTGCGCCAAATGTTCCTGCTGTTATGAAAAAAACTCTAGTGATACTTGCTCCAGTATATATTAAAAATATTGAAGATAATGATGCGCCCATTAAAGCTGCAAATACCCAAAACGTTCCTTGCGCTTTAGCTGCACTCATTTTTCTTATTCCAAAACTAATATAAAAAACTACTCCTAATGGAGCTAACATCACTACCCACATTAATGCAGAATTATAAAGTGCATTACCAAGACTAGTTAAACTTTCAATAGAACCATCTGCCGTTGTTACAACGGATAATTTAAATAAAATTAAAGAAATAAAGCCAGTAATTAAAATGCCAGAAGCCATATAGTTATATACTTTAAGCATATACGCTCTTAGCCCTTCATCAATTATATGTGTGTCTGTGATAGTTGCTTTTGATTGAAAGTTTTGTTTATTAAATTCCATGATGTATATATATTGACATTTTAAAGCTTTTTCAAGTCAACCATATAGTTTAATAAAGACAAAAAATTAGATGAATTATAAAAAACTAGGAAATACAGAATTAAAAGTGAGCTCAATTTGTCTCGGCACAATGACTTGGGGGGAGCAGAACACTCAAAAAGAATCCTTTGAACAAATGGACTACGCTTTAGATCAAGGAGTAAATTTTTTTGATACTGCCGAACTTTATGCGGTGCCAATGAAACCGGAAACTAGAGGTAAAACTAGTCAGTATATTGGAGAGTGGTTTTTAAAAACTAAAAAAAGAGCTAAAGTTATTTTAGCAGATAAGGTGGCAGGCGCCTCGCCAATGAATTGGTTGAGACCTAACGGGGAAAAAACCTCTTTAAGTAAAAAACAAATTGAATTTGCGTGCAATAGAAGTTTGAAAGATTTAAAAACTGATTATATAGATTTATATCAGGTGCATTGGACAGACAGACCTTCTGGAGCTTTTTCTGGTAAACTAGAATATGAGCATAAAAATACTGATGATTTTGTAAACATTGAAGAAACCTTAGATGCATTAAATAATTTGGTAAAATCTGGAAAAGTAAGAAACATAGGAATATCTAATGAGACGGCTTGGGGAACTAACCAATACCTAAAATTAGCAGAACAAAAAAAACTTTCAAAAATTGTATCAATACAAAATGCCTATAATTTTTTAAATAGGGCTTTTGAAGTGGGTCTTTCAGAAATTGCCATAAGAGAAAAAGTAGGTTTACTGGCCTACTCGCCATTAGGCTCGGGCTACTTGTCAGGAAAATACAGAAATGGTGCTATGCCTAAAAATTCAAGAATGGATTTATTTTATGATTTTTGGGGAAGATATAGAACGCTACATTCTGGGAAAGCTATTGAAGAATATTGGAATTTATCAAAAGAATTTAATTTAAACCTCGCACAAATGGCAATTAAATTTTGTGAAATCCAACTTTTTGTGACTTCTGTAATAATTGGCGCAACATCTATGGAACAGTTGAAAACTAACATAGATAGTGTAAATATTAATTTAGATCAGGAAATAATTAAAAAAATAGGTGAAATTCATAAAAAGTATCCAAACCCATGCCCATAAAAAATATTTTATTAATAATATTATTTTCCTTAATTTCAAGTATTTCTTTAGCAGAAGAAAATTTAAAAAGTTTGGGAAAATTTAAAGATTGGGAAAGTTTTATTTTATCTCAAGAGGGAGCTAAAATTTGTTTTGCACAATCAATTCCCGTTATAAAAGCACCAAAAAAATTTAAGAGAGACCCTTCTAGATTATTTGTGAGCTTTAGGCCAGCTGAAGATGTCAAAAATGAAGTTAGCGTAACTAATGGATATGAATTTAAATTAAAAGCTCCAGTTGCTGCAAAATCAGGTAAAAAATCATACGATCTATTTTCTAAAGGACGTTTTGCCTGGGTAGTTGATGATGGAGATGAAAAAAAATTAATTTCTACTATGAGAACAGCATCAAGACTTATGATTATTGGCGATTCTGAAAAAGGAACGCAAACTACAGATCACTATTCAATGATGGGTTTTACAAAAGCTTATAATATTGCAAAAAAAAATTGTAGTTAAAAAATAATTAATGAAAAAACAAAAAAAGATAGTATTAGCCTACTCAGGAGGTTTAGATACTTCTATAATTCTTAAATGGTTACAAGAAAATTATAAAGCAGAAGTAATTGCTTATACAGCTGATATAGGTCAAGAAATTGATAGAAAAAAAATTCATAAAAATGCAAAAGCACTTGGTGTAAAAAAAATAATTATTGAAGACTTAAAAGATCTTTTTGTCAAAGAATATGTCTATCCAATGATTAGAGGACATGCAATTTATGAAGGTGTTTATTTATTAGGAACATCTATAGCAAGGCCACTAATTGCAAAGAGACAGATTGCCTGCGCAAGAAAATTTAAAGCTTATGCCGTTTCACATGGATCTACAGGTAAAGGAAATGATCAAGTAAGATTTGAACTTGGTTATCATTATTTTGACCCAAAAATTAAGGTTATTGCTCCTTGGAGAATATGGAAGTTAAATTCAAGAACAGATTTAATTAAATATGCAAAAAAAAATAAAATACCAATTCCTAAAGATAAAAAAGGAGCCCCACCTTTCTCTGTAGATGATAATTTATTTCACACCTCAACTGAGGGCAAAGTTTTAGAAAACCCTAAAAATTCAGCTCCAGAGTTTGTTTTTCAAAGAACAATTTCTCCAGAAAAAGCACCTGATAAAGCTTCCTACGTAACTATAGGATTTAAAAATGGTGACCCAATAACAATTAATAGTAAAAAATTAACTCCAGGAAATCTTTTACAAAAATTAAATATTCTTGCAGGTAAAAACGGTATTGGTAGAGTTGATCTTGTTGAAAATAGATTTATTGGAATAAAATCTAGAGGTGTTTATGAAACGCCAGGTGGAACTTTATTAATAACCGCTCATAGGGCAATTGAATCTGTTACTTTAGATAAAGAAACTATGCATAAAAAAGATGAAATTATGCCTAAATACGCTGAGTTAGTTTACAACGGTTATTGGTATTCTAAAGCAAGATTTAAATTACAAAAAATTTTAGACTTTAAAAGAAATAAAGTAAACGGATCTATCAAGCTTAAATTGTATAAAGGCAACATTACTATTATTTCAAGACAAACTAAAAGTACTGCTTACTCAATGAAAAAAGTTTCCTTTGAAGAAAATAAAACATTTAATAAATCAAATGTAGAGAGATTTATTAACTTTCACAAAAAAAAAATTCGTTAATTGCATGATTGGGCTCAAGATTCGTTTAATTTTAACAAAAAACACGATCAATTTAAAAAATTGAAATTTAGCTAAGTTTGCGTCAAATAGACATAAAAAATAATCTTAAACAGGGTGTATACATATTTCATGAATAAAAAATATTTAATATTTGGTGCTAATGGTTCCATAGGGTCAGCTTTGGTTGAAAAATTATATAATGAAAAAAAAGACTGCCACCTCATTGGAAGAAATGAAGATGAAATTAAAAAATTAGCTTCAAAGTATAATAGTACTTACTCAATTTGTGATATGCAAAAATTAAACTTTACAGATGAATTAAGTAAAGAATTAAGTGAAATTGAAGTTTTAGGAATTGCCTATTGTGTTGGATCAATTGACATTAAACCATTTAGGTTAACGCAAGCAAAAGATTTTGTTTCTAGTTACGTTTTAAATCTTGTTTCTGCTGCAGATATAATTAGAACTTTTCAAGAAAATTTAAAAAGAAATAATAGCTCTGTGGTCCTTTTTTCTACTGTTGCTGCTAAAAAAGGGTTTGCTAATCATGCAATTATTGGCTCTGCGAAAGCAGCTGTGGAAGGTTTAACAGTTTCATTGGCTGCGGAACTTGCACCAAGCGTACGGTTTAATTGTATCGCTCCAAGTTTAACTAAATCAAAAATGTCTAATTTCTTACTTAAAAATGAAAAAAGTGCGGAAAATATTAGCAAATTACATCCTTTAAAAAGATTGGGCGAAGGTAAAGATGCTGCTGCACTAGCAAGTTTTTTACTTTCAAAAGAAAGTTCTTGGGTAACTGGACAGATAATTGGTGTTGACGGTGGAAGATCATCAATTGCTTAACGTGCAAGACAATTTCTCATTTAATACTTTAGTTAAAAAATGAAAAAACTAGCAGGCATCTTGGTGCTAGGCTTTTTTGTGTATTTAAACCCGGCTAGCTCCAATGAAAGATTAATTAATTCACTAAAAGAAGGAGGAAAATTAATTTTTATCAGACACGCTTATGCTCCTGGAAACGGAGATCCAAAAGACTTCAGTTTAAAAATTTGCTCCAGCCAAAGAAATTTGGCACAAGAAGGAATAAATCAATCTAAAAATATTGGATTATTTTTTACTAAAAACAACATTCAAGTAGATAAAGTTTTATCTAGCGAATGGTGCAGGTGTAAAGATACAGCAAAATATGCATTTAATAATTATAAAACTTTTGATGCTTTAAATTCGTTCTACGATTCAAGGTTTGCAAAAAATAAAGAGAAGCAGATTAAAGATTTAAAAAAATATATTTCAAGTTGGAATAGTAAAAAAAACTTGGTTCTGATAACGCATTTTGTTGTAATCTCTGAAGCTCTTAATGTAGAAGCGCGTTCAGGAGAAATTATAGTCTCCGATAGAAATTTTAATATAATTAGTAGTATTGAAATTAATTAACAATATTTATGAATTTTCAAAATAGCAGGGTTGATGTTCTAGAAAAATTAGATGATTTTATAGAAAAAAACTTACTAGAATATACTAAGCTAAGAAACTTTGATTTTGGTATTCAAAATAGGAAAAATATTTCTTGTCTATCACCCTATGTAACTCATGGAGTAATTAACGAAGTAGAAATTATAAATAAAGTTCTAAAAAAATATTTATTCGTTAAAAGTGAAAAGTTTATACAAGAGATTTTGTGGAGAGTATATTGGAAAGGCTGGCTTGAACTAAGACCAGACGTTTGGGCTGATTATTTAATCAATCTTAAAACGCACAGAGAGAAATATAAAACTGATAAAAATTATTTAAATGCAATTGAAGGAAATACTAACACCCAATGTTTTAATGATTGGGTAAAAGAGTTAAAAGAAACAAATTATCTTCATAATCATGCAAGGATGTGGTTTGCTAGTATTTGGATTTTTACCTTAGATTTACCTTGGGAGTTAGGGGCAGAATTTTTTTTAAAACATTTATATGATGGAGATTCCGCATCAAATACTCTTGGTTGGAGATGGGTGGCTGGTATTCAAACCCCCGGCAAACATTATCTTGCTTCTGAATGGAATATTAAAAAGTTTACTAATAATCGTTATGAAAATATTAAACTTAACGAAAGTGCAAAACCTAAAATTAGTAATAAAATATATTCATTATCAAAAAGTGATTTTTTAAATTCAGAAATCACTGATGGTAAAACTCTTTTGATATTTGACAATAACTTATCTTTTGAAATTTCTGATTTTAAAGACAAAAAATTTAATAAAATTCTTATAGTTAATAGTAATGAAAGTAGAAAGATTCCACTAAGTGATAGGGTAATGAAATTTAAAGAATCTCTTCTACAAGATCAGTTGAAAAGATTAAAAAATCTAGCGACAGATTGTGAAATAATTAAAATAGAAGAGATCAAAAAATTTAGTGATGATGTTTATGCTTTATATCCATCGGTTGGAGAAAACTTAGATTTTATTAATTCAAATGAACTAAAAAATATTCAATTTCTTTATCGAAAAATTGATCAACTTTCTTGGCAGTATTGTAATAAAGGTTTTTTTAATTTTAAAAACTATATTCCTAAAATTATCCAGAACATTTCTTAGAACAATACTTAACTTTTTCCCAGTTTAATTTCCATTTCTTTCGCCAAGTAAAGGATCTTTTGCAGTTAGAACATATTTTTGATGGCAAATTTTGTTTTTTCACTTTAATTGATTTTTGTTTTTAATAAATAAAAAATAAGCAGCCACTTCATAAAAATAATGGAAAATTAGAAACATAGGCCTAAAACTGAATATTTTTGAAAGAATTTTATATTTTGGAATTTTGGCCCAAATAATTAAAAAAGCTTTTGCCCCACCGATAACTTTTCCATTATCAATGACATGTAATCTTCTCAAAAGCTCTTTTTGAGATTTTGATGTTAATGCCAGAGCATCTTTATTATTTGTAATATCTACCCACTCTAGAGAATTATCAGAAATTTTTTTGTAGTGATTAATCTCAAATCTG
>Ga0114997_10000749_pt1 | contig 26925 bp, 26 predicted proteins | sample ArcticOcean_MG_C_2_FD_87045 | JGI IMG/M metagenome (GOLD analysis project Ga0114997, IMG submission 87045) | Marine microbial communities from western Arctic Ocean - ArcticOcean_MG_CB4_136 | ecosystem: Environmental > Aquatic > Marine > Oceanic | place: Arctic Ocean: Canada Basin | collected... | reverse complement strand
ATTGAACTAGGCAACGCATATAAAAAGATTTTTTTATTAACTAAAATGCACGATAATCTTAATAAAATTATTGTTGAGTATAAAGATAATGACTTAGTTAGTGAGATAATAAAATTTATATCAAAAGATAAAAAAAGACCCATTTGCACACCATTAAAAAATAAGTAAAAATGATAGGTTTAATACTAGGAGAAACGCAAATTGGAAAATTAATTTTAGAAAGACTAAAAGAAATTGAAAAAAAACATATTATAATAGACATATCTAAAAAAAAAATATTTAAAAATAAAAAGAATTCATATCAACTTTCAATAGGTCAATTAGGTAAAGCTATAAATTTACTTAAAAAAAATAATTGTAAAAAGATAATTTTTGCTGGAAAAGTTAATAGACCAGATTTTTTAAGCACAAGATTTGACTTAAAAGCTTTATATTATTTACCAAAAATTATTAAAGGATCTAAAAAAGGAGATTCATACATAATAAAAGAAATTATTAAAATTTTTGACAAAGAAAAAATTAATGTGATTAGACAAAATTTTTTTAATCCCGAATTAACTCTAAAAAAAGGTATTTTTACAAAAATAAAACCTGATTCAAGCAATCAAAAGGATATTATTCTAGGAAAAAACATTATCTCTAATTTAAAAAAAAATAATGTTGGTCAAGGTATAGTCATAAGCAATCATCGTATTATTGCTGTTGAGGATGTTGATGGAACTGATTCAATGTTACGCAGGGCGAGTAAAGTATTAAAGAAAAGCGCCAAAAAGAAGAGAGAAGGTATTCTACTTAAATATCCTAAAATCAACCAAGATCTCAGAATCGATTTACCTACTGTAGGCATTAAAACTCTTAAGATATGTGCTGATATTGGTCTTAAAGGTATAGTTTTAAAAAGTAACCAAAATATATTTATGGATAAAAAAAAATTGATTAACTTCGCAAATAAAAAGAAGATGTTTATAGAAGTTAAATGAAAAAAATATTTATTTTAACTGGAGAAATTTCAGGTGATAAGCTGGCTTCAAAAGTTATCACTAAGCTAAAAAAAAATAATTCAAATATTGAGTTTTTATCAGTTGGTGGGGAATATTTAAAAGCACAGGGAATTAAATCTATTTATAATTTAAATGAAATTACTTATTTAGGATTCACCAAAGTTCTACTTAACATCTTTCAAATTAAAAAAAAAATTAATAAAACTGTAAATGAAATATTAAAATTTAATCCAGATATACTTTTTTCAGTTGACAGTCCTGATTTTACATTAAGAGTATGTGAAAAGATTAAGAATTTGAAACCCAAGATTAAAACCATCCATTACGTTGCACCACAAGTTTGGGCATGGAGAAAAGGTAGAGTCAAAAAAATTAAAAAGTTTATTGACCATATTTTGTTTTTATTTAATTTTGAAAAAAAATATTTCGATAATGAAAATGTTAAAGCAACATTTGTAGGACATCCATTATTAGATCAAGATAACAAAAAAAAAATTAGTTTAAACAATCTAATAAAATTAGATAAAAAAATTATATCAGTATTTCCTGGAAGTAGATTGTCAGAAGTTAATACGTTAATGCCTATACTTTTACGTTTTATCTTGTTATCAAAAAAAAAAAAAAATGATTATGTTTATATCTTTCATACTACCAAAGAATTGAAAAATATTGTAAATAGTTTTTTATTAAAAATCAATTTAAGTGATTGCGAAATCATATCTGACGAAAATATTAAACAAGAAATACTGTCAAAATCTTATTTTGCTATAGCTAAATCAGGAACTATATCTATTGAAATTTGCAATGCTAAAGTACCGTCAATAATTATATACAAAATTAATTTCTTGAATTTTTTTATTATAAAACTTTTAGCTAAAGTTAAATATGCTAACATTTTTAATATAATATCTAATTTTGAAGTTATACCTGAATTATTGCAATCTGAATGTAATGAAAGAAAAATTTATGAAATATTTGATAAATATATCTCCAACCCTGAACTTCGTGAATCGCAAATTTTAAATTGTAATAGGATTTTAACAACCATGAGAACTAAAACTTCATCTTCTGAAAAAGTTGCCAATATATTAAATGAAGAACTTCAAAATACACAAGTATAGAAATATAAAACTAATAATTATTTAATTTTACTTAATCTTTTAATTACCTCATTTTTATCCAATGACATTATTACATCGTAAATACCAGGCCCAAATCTTGATCCTGTTAGGGAAATTCTCATAGGTTGTCCCACTCCTTTAAAATTTGTTTTGTGGATTTCAATAAGATCTTTCAGATGTCTTTCTAGAATCTCTTTATTTAAATTCTTAGTATTCTCAATTCGCTTCAAAAAGTCATTAATTATTTTTTTTGCCGAATCATCTATCAATGTAAGCTCTTCATGTTTTATAATAAGATCATCTGTTAAGATATATTTGGCATTATTATATATATCCTCTAAAGATTTAGCTTTATTTTTTAGGAAATGAATTGATTGGTGTATATTATTTTCAAATTTTTCATTAATTTTATTTTTGTATACTTCTGCGTAGATTTTAAGTCTATTACATAGTTCACTTTCATCTATATTCTTTATGTAATGCTCATTAATAGAAAGTATACGCTCCATATCTAACTTTGATGGAGATTTCCCAATTCCTGATAAATTAAAATATTTAATACTTTCTTCCAAATTAAATATTTCTTTCTCTTTATATGACCACCCTAATCGAAGCAAATAGTTTCTCAAAGCTTCTGGCAGTATCCCAATTTTAATATAATCATTTAATGTAGAAGCATTATCTCTTTTTGAAAGTTTCCTCCCATCTGTGCTATGAATCAATGGAATATGAGCAAATTCAGGAAGTTGCCATTCCATAGCATCATAAATCTGCTTTTGTTTAAAAGTATTAATTTTATGGTCATCACCTCTTATTACGTGTGTAATTTTCATTTCGTGATCATCCACAACAGCTGATAGTTGATAAGTTGGAGATCCATCCTTGCGCAGAATTATAAAATCTTCAATTGTGGAGTTGGAGATATTTATAACTCCTTGCACCAAATCTTTTACAGTACTATTTCCACTAATCTTGCTTTTGAATCTTATTACGTGATCTATATTTTTTGGAATCTCTAAGTTTTTAGGATCTCTCCATTTTCTATTATAAACGAAAGGCATTTTTGCTTTTTTTGCCTTTTCTTTTTGTTCATCAATTTCTTCTTTAGTACAATAGCATTTGTAAGCTGAACCTTTTTTTAAAAGTTCATCTACAATTTTTTTATGTTTAGCTATATTTTTAGATTGAATATATTCATCACCATCGTGTTTAACTCCTATCCATTCTAAAGATTGTATTATTTGATTTTTATATTCATCTTTAGATCTCTCTTTATCAGTATCTTCGATTCTTAAATAGTATTTGCCCTTATTATTTTTAGAAAATAACCAATTAAATAGCGCTGTTCTTACCCCACCTATATGCAAAGGTCCAGTTGGCGATGGAGCAAATCTTGTTGCTACTAAACTCATATTTTATTATTAAACTATTTTACTGGAAGTTTCTATACAAAGATACTAAGACGCCTTGAACTTTAACTCTGTCAGGACCAAAAATTTTTGTTTCATATCTTTTGTTTGCGCTTTCAAGAGCTACAATTTTCCCTTTTTTTCTTATCCTTTTTAACATCGCTTCATTATCGTCAATCAAGGCAACAACTATTTCACCATTATTTGCTGTATTTGTTTTTTTTACTATGACTGTGTCTCCATCATTTATTCCAGCCTCAATCATTGAATCGCCAGAGACTTTTAGTCCAAAATGTTCTCCATTTTTACTTAACTCTTCAGGCAATACAATTCTACTGACTTCATTTTGGATCGCCTCTATAGGCGTTCCTGCAGCAATTTTTCCTAATACAGAAATTTCATTTAAATTATTTTTTTTTGAATCTACGTGTAGTCCACCTTTTATTACACTAGGTGAGAAAGAGTTATAAATATCGCTAACACTAGCATTTTCTGGAAGTTTAATAACTTCTAATGCTCTCGCTTTGTGAGCTAACCTTCTAACAAAACCCCTTTCTTCTAAAGCAGATATAAGACGATGAATTCCAGATTTCGATTTTAAATTTAATGCATTTTTCATCTCTTCATAAGACGGAGAAACACCACTGGATCTTATTTTTTTATTTATATAAATTAGCAGGTTTTTTTGTTTTTTTGTAAGCATAGAACAAATATCGTACATCTACGTTCTACAAAAGTTCTCATTTTAAATCAATGGTTAAAAAACCTTATATTTAAAGGCTTATTTGAGTAAATTCCCTCAACTTAGACCCAATATCATCGCTTACCAAGAGTGATTCACCGATTAGAAAATTATAAATTTTAGTTTTTTTAATTATAAAATTTACTTCCTCAGCACTATGAATTCCACTTTCACAAACTATCGGATTTTTATGATCATTCAATATTTTAGAAAGAGTCAAAGAAGTATTTAAAGAAGTATTTAATGTTTTCAAATTTCTATTGTTTATTCCAATTATAGATTCATTAAAGCTGAGAGAAAATTCAGCTTCTTTTTCTGTATGTACCTCTATCAACGTAGAAATGTTCAAATCTAAAGCTGCTTGATAAAGATCTTTAGCAAGAGTTTTATCAACTGCTGATAAAATAATCAAAATACAATCAGCACCAAAATATTTTGCTAAAGCGACTTGATAGGGGTCTATAAAAAAATCTTTACAAAGTATAGGAATAGAATAATAATTTTTTATTGTTTTGATATAATCATGCCTTCCTAAAAAAAAATTTTCTTCAGTTAGGACAGAAAGACAAGAAGCTCCATTTTCTACATAAATTTTAGCAATATTTAAATGATTAAATTTTTTTATTAACTTCCCCGCTGAAGGACTTGCTTCTTTAATTTCTGCTATTATAGAAATTTTTTTTTCAAGTGATCTTTTTTTTATTTTATCAATAAAATTAACATAGCTGTTAATTTGTTTAATTTCACTTAGAAGGTCATTTATAAGAAATTTTTTCTTATAGTTTATTAAATTATTTTTTTTTTTTTTAATAATTTCTCTAAGAACATTTTCCATTTTAGAAAGTTTGAATTTTTTTTAAATGTGATAAAGCTTTACCTGAATTTAGATGTTTTTTAGAAAATTCATAAGCTTCCTCAAATTTATTAATTTTACCACTTACAACTATGGCTGCAGCTGAATTTAAACATACAGCTTCTGAAAATTCATTATTAATACCACTAAAAATATCTATAATTTTACTAGCATTGTAATCAGCGTCTTTTCCTTTTAAGTTTTCTGGGTTTTTAAATTTAGTATTCATTTTAGTTGGATCAATCTTAGTTTCCTTAATCACACCATTTTTTAACTCCACTATATTAGTATTAGCAAATGGTGAAATTTCATCCATCCCATCCTCGCTATGAACTATCCAAGCATGTTCTGATTCTAGGTTCTTTAAGGCGCTAGCGAACGGCAATAACCATTTTTTATCGAAAACACCAACAACTTGTCTTTTTACATTTGCTGGACTGCTTAAAGGGCCTAGCAAATTAAATATAGTTCTATTTCCAATTTTTTTTCTTATCGGCGCTACAAATCTCATTGTTAAATGATAATTAGGAGCAAACATAAATCCAAAATTATTTTTTTTAATGCTATTAGTTACTCCATCAGGTTTTAAATTAATATTAATTTTTAATCTTTCTAAAACATCAGCAGATCCACATTTCGAACTAAGAGCTTTGTTCCCGTGTTTAGCAACTTTAATACCCATGCTAGCTAACAAAAGTGATGAAGCTGTCGAAACATTTAGTGTATTTTTACCATCTCCGCCAGTGCCACATGTGTCCACAACATTCTGGGGAGCCTCAACTTTTAGTGATTTTTGTCTTAGGACGTAAACACCACCAGCTATTTCCTCAGCAGTTTCACCCTTTTGTGATAGAGAAGTTAAAAATTCAAAAATTAAACTTTCACTTATATTTCCACTCATTATATCGAGAAATATCGTTTTACTTTCTTCAAAACTTAAGTTTTTGCCCGATGAAATACTTTTAATTAATTCTTCATTTTTTTTCATAGTTAACTTAATGATTTATAAAATTTTTCAATAATTGCATACCAACGGGAGTTTTAATGCTTTCGGGGTGAAATTGCACGCCATGAACATTATACTTTTTATGCATTATTCCCATTATTACTTTATCTCTAGTTTCAGCAGTAATTATAAGATCTTTTCCCAGGTTATGCCTATCTATAATTAAACTATGATACCTGGTTGCTGATATATATTTTTTAACACCTTTAAATACACCCATACCATTATTCTCAATTATACTTGTTTTTCCATGCATTAAGTTTTTAGCAATTATTATTTTAGAATTAAACACTTGACCAATAATTTGATGTCCCAAACAAACACCAAGGATAGGAATTTTTTTGTGCAGTTCTTTTACAATTTTAAGACAAGATCCTGCTTGATTTGGATTCCCCGGTCCTGGTGAAATTACTATTTTTTGATATTTTTTTTTCAATATTTCTCTAATTTTAATTTTATCATTTCTAAAAATATCAACTTTACATTTTAAAGAGGATAAATAGTGATAAAGATTAAAAGTAAAACTATCATAATTATCAATTAATAATATTTTCATATAATCAGTTTAATGAATTTATTAAAGCTTTGGCTTTATTTACTGTTTCTAAATACTCTTTTTCAGGAATACTATCAGCAACAATTCCTGCTCCAGATTGAATAAAGAATTTTTTGTTTTTAATAAGAGCTGTTCTTAAAGCTATGCAAGTATCAAAACTTTTGTTTGCAGAAAAATAACCTATAGCACCTGCGTACATTTTTCTTTTATTTTTTTCAAGTTCATCAATAATTTCCATAGCACGTATTTTAGGTGCTCCAGAAACCGTTCCAGCAGGAAAACCCGCTAACATGGTATCAAGCAAGCTATGTTTTCTATCAAATTTACCTTCAACATTCGAAACTATATGCATTACGTGTGAATATTTTTCAACTTTGAATTTTTCACTAACTTTAACAGAATTAATTTTAGAAACTTTACCAACATCATTTCTACCTAAATCAAGCAACATAAGATGCTCAGAAAGTTCTTTTTTATCATTTAGTAATTGGCTTTTATAAATTTTATCCTGCTTACTATTTAAACCGCGAGGTCGTGTTCCAGCAATAGGTCTTATGTTAATTTTGTTGTTTCTTAGTCTGACCAAAATTTCTGGGCTACTACCTATTATTTGAAAATCTTTAAAATTAAAAAAATACATAAATGGTGAAGGGTTGGAAATTCTTAATTTTTTATAAATTTCTATAGGAGTCTTAGTTAATTTAGCTTCAAATCTTTGACTTAAAACAACCTGAAAAATGTCACCTTTTTTAATATACTTTTTGGCCTCCTTAACAATGCTCATAAATTTATTTTTACTTATATTTGATTTTACATGAATCTTTTTATTTCCAAGTGATTTAATTTTTTTTTTATTGTGTGGAAAAAAAGCTAAGTTTTTTATTTTTTTAATATATTCAGTTTGTTCCAAATAAAATTTTTTGTAATTAGAAATTTTTTGATCTGCATAACAATTAACAATAAAATAAATCTTTTTAATCAAATTGTCATGAATAATTATTGTTTTAGGTCTCATCAGCCTAACGTCGGGTATCATTAAATCATCCAAACATTTATCTGGAACTTTTTCTATATATCTAATTATATCATAAGAAAAATAACCAACTAACAGTGAGCATATAGAAGGAAGTTCTTTTGGAAGTGGGAAATTAAAATTTTCTATTATTTTTTTTAAATATTTATAAGGAACAGCTTTAATATTTTTTTTTTTATTATTGTCATAAAGGGTAATTTTTTTTTTATTAAATTCCCAGATTTTGTCAGGATCGGCACCAAGAATAGTATAACGTCCCCTTATTCTTCTTTTCTCAACAGACTCAAATATAAAACTATTTTTTTTTTCTAAAAAATTATTTATAATATTTTCGATGGTTTTATTTTTTTTACATAGAGTCTTGTGAAAAATTACCTGATTTTTATTATTTTGATGCTTTTTTTTAAATTGGGAAAAATTAGTGTTTAATTTCATTCAGTATAATTATTAATACTCTTCAATGCTTTGTAATTTATATCTATTTTATACTTCTCTTTTAAGTACAAATCATAAGTATTATATAAACTACTAGTGAGCTTTATTTTAGATAAATTAAAATATTTGTCATAGCTTTCATTGCTTGCTTTTATAGAAGAATTTTCTACATTTTTAACAAAAACTAAGTAATTTTTTATTAAGTTTGGTTCAGTTATAACCGCCATACCAGATTTTGGCAATTTATAGATTTGTGAAATTAAATTTTTATCTAGATCTTTATCATCATTTAAATTTTTAATTGTTAATTTTTTAATTTCAGAGTTTTCTTTTTTAGAAAAGTTATCAAAATCAGTTTTTAGAAAGGTTTTATTATTAACTTTAGTCGCTATTTCAGAAAGAATCTTTATTTTATTTTGTTTTTTTAAAACAGTTAAAATATCTTTTTTAACCTCCGGATCATCTGAAGATTTTATAACTTCATCTGTAGCAATAAGTTCAATAATAAAATATTCATTGCCTCTTTCTTTCAGTATAGTTGGCTCAGACTTTACTATACGAAAGATTATATCGACTAATTCTTTTGGAAAATCATCTCCATAGTTAGTTTTCTCACCCAATTTAGATCGAGAAAATTTTTTTTCTTTAGGTAAATTTAAATTAAATTTTTTAGAAATATTAACAACACCCTGTCCTTCGGAAATCAAATCTTCAATTTCATCAACTTTTTGAAAAAATAAACTATCAAATTCATCACTACCAATAAGATTTTTAGGATTTATTTTATTAAATTTAATTATTTTTTTAATAATTTTATATTTTTCTTTATTAGATTCATGGTACTTTTTAATTTCTTCATTATTTATTTTTATTTTATTTTTGAGAAAGTCATTCAAATCAATTAATTCAATAGTTCTTTTTTGGTTTATCTCGTTATATTTTAAGTTAACCATGGGTAAAGATGGATTAACGCCTCCGCTAATCATATCAAACAATAGTTTTCTTTTATATTCTTTAGATATATTGGCCTCATATAAAATAGCACTTGTATTATTCTTAATTAAATATTTTTCGTATTCCGTTCTGGAAAATTTATTTTCTTTTTTAAATTGTTCAGTATTAATAATTATTTTTTTTAAAACATTGTCAGAAATTTTAATATTAAAATATTCAATTTCTTTATCAATTACTTTTTCTGCTATAAAACTTGAAAACAGTTGATCAATCAGTTTTTTATTTATTTGAGCATTTAATGGTGTGTGTGTATTTATGAAATTTCCAAACTCTTGAATGCTAACTTTATCATTCCCAATTTCAACAATCACGTTTTTGCTACCACTATTAAATACTGGGCCCATACCCCAAAATATGAAAGGTATTGCAATGATAATTAAAAAGATCTTTGCAAAAATTGATTTAGAGAAATTTCTTATTGCGGATAACATTTTATATTTTTTTGTATTTTATTGTTATATAATTTTAACTCTATAAATTAAATTTTAAATCATGACAAATAAATTAAAGTATTTTATAGGGAACTGGAAAATGTTTGGTAATCTTAATTCACTACGAATTATTGATCAAATAGAAGCTTTTTGCAACAAGTATAGAAAGTATCGACAAAACTATAAAGTTGTATTGTGCGTTCCAAGCACTTTAATTTATTATTTTTCTAATAAAATTAGATCTAATTTTGTTTCTTTTGGCGCTCAAAACTGCCATAAAAATAATAAATTTGGATCTTTTACGGGATCTTTAACAGCGGGTATGTTAAAAAATGCAGGAGCAAATTATATAATTTTAGGTCACTCAGAAAATAGACTAGAAGGCGACACGGACAAAGAGATTAAACAAAAAATAGAATCTGCTATTAAAGAAAAATTAAATATAATATTTTGTATAGGTGAAACCACTAAAGAAAAGCGAAGTGGAAAAACGTTTAAAGTTCTTAAAAAACAGATAAATAATTCAATTTCTAAAGGTAATGAAATGAAGAAAATTATCATTGCATATGAGCCGCGCTGGTCTATTGGTACTGGAAAAATCCCTAAAGTTAATGACTTATCAAAGATATTTTGTTTTATTAAAAAAGAATTAAGAAAAAATTTTAAAACAAAAAAATCTAATTTGGTATTGTATGGAGGATCTTTAAGTGGCAAAAACATTAATATGTTTTCATCTATTTCAGATGTGGATGGTTTTTTAATAGGTGGATCTTCTCAATCATCAAAAAAATTCATTGATATAATAAAGAATTACTATAAATAAGCCTTATGGAAACTTTTATTTTATCTCTTAATATAATTTTAGCAATTTTGCTTGTTATAGTTATAATTTTGCAAAAATCAGAAGGTGGGGCCTTAGGAATTGGAGTGTCTCAAGATAGTTTCATATCTTCTAGATCGGCGGCAAATTTCTTAACTAGAGCTACAGCTATTATTGCAACATTATTTATAGTTACTAGCATTGCTTTAACTGTTTTATCACGTGAAAACATGCCAACAAAATCAGTTTTAGAGACAATTGATGAAACACAAGATTCTTCAGAGCCTCAAATTCCTAAGTCAGAGTAAATATTTATCTTTATTTATAATAAAAAATTTAATATAAGATACTTCCATGACGCGATATGTATTTGTCACTGGCGGCGTGGTTTCATCACTAGGTAAAGGACTCACATCAGCTTCTCTAGCATCATTACTTCAATTAAGAGGTTTTAATGTGAGAATTCGAAAATTAGATCCCTACTTAAATGTAGATCCGGGAACAATGAATCCATTTCAACACGGTGAAGTTTTCGTAACAGACGATGGTGCTGAAACAGATTTAGATATAGGTCACTATGAAAGATTTACTGGAATTTCCGCAACAAAATCAGACAACATCACAACAGGAGGTATTTATAGTAATATTATTAAAAAAGAGAGAAAAGGTGACTACCTAGGAGGAACCGTTCAAGTTGTTCCCCATGTCACCGATAGAATAAAAAAATTTATATCTTCTAATGTTAAAAATGAAGATTTTATAATTTGTGAAATCGGCGGAACAGTTGGGGATATAGAAAGTTTACCTTTTCTTGAGGCAATAAGACAGTTTTCAAATGATGTTAGTAGAAAAAATAGTTTATTTATCCATTTAACTTTAGTTCCTTATTTAAAAGCTTCGGGCGAATTAAAAACAAAACCTACCCAACATTCTGTTAAAGAACTAAGAAGTTTAGGAATTCAACCAGATATAATTATTTGTAGATCGGAAAAAAATATTCCAAAAAATGAGAGAAAAAAAATATCTTTGTTTTGTAACGTCGATTATAAAAATGTGATTGAAACAGTTGATGTTAAAACTATTTATGAAGCTCCAATTACATTTCATAGAGAGAAACTTGATGAAAGAGTGTTATCTTATTTTAATATTAAAAGTAAAAAATCTCCGAATCTAACCAAATGGAAAAATATAACTCTAAATGTTTTGGGTGCCAAAAAACATGTAAATATTGGAATTATAGGCAAGTATGTAAATCTTAAAGATGCATATAAATCTTTAGATGAAGCATTAACCCATGGAGGAATATCAAATAATCTTAAAATAAATCTTACTAGAATTAATTCAGAAAATTTAAGAATTCAAGATTTAAAATCTTTATTAAGTAATGTCTCAGGCATTTTGGTACCTGGAGGTTTTGGAAAAAGAGGTAGTGAAGGTAAAATTGCTGCCATAAAATACGCAAGATTGAACAATATACCTTTCCTTGGTATATGCTTTGGAATGCAAATGGCAATAATAGAAGCTGCTAGGAATTTATTGAAAATTAAAAATGCATCCACAAGTGAGTTTGGTAATAATTGTACTCCAGTTGTAGGTCTATTAGAAGAATGGCAAAAAGGAAAAAAAATATTTAAAGGAAGTGAAAAAAATCTAGGAGGAACAATGCGATTAGGTTCATATGACGCTATATTAAAAAAAAAATCTTTAATATCGAAAATTTATTCCACAAAAAAAATAAAAGAAAGACACAGACATAGATATGAAGTCAATATTGAGTATAAAAATGATTTTGAAAAAAAGGGATTAATTTTTTCAGCTCTATCTCCCGACGGATCCTTACCCGAAGTTATTGAGTTAAAAGATCACCCTTGGTTTGTAGGTGTACAATTTCATCCTGAATTTAAATCAAGACCTTTTACGCCTCATCCTTTATTTTCATCATTTGTAAAAGCTGTCTTTAAACACAAAGGAAAAAATTAATGGAACAAAAAATAATTAAATGTGGAAATCTTAGTATATCAAATTCTAATAAATTCACTTTAATAGCAGGTCCTTGCCAGTTAGAAAGCGAAAAACACGCAATGAACGTTGCTGAAAAACTTAAAACTATAACTGACAAACTTAATGTTGGCTTGATTTACAAAACATCTTTTGACAAAGCTAATAGAACAAGTCTTAAAGGTAAACGAGGAACGGGTTTGGAAAAATCATTGTCCGTTTTTGATAAGATTAAAAGTGAGCTAAAAATACCCGTACTAACAGACGTGCATGCTATAGACCAGTGTGAAGTTGTTGCTAATCATGTTGATATATTGCAAATACCAGCATTTTTATGCAGACAAACAGATCTACTAGTTGCTGCTGCTAAAACTGGAAAAATTATAAATGTTAAAAAAGGTCAATTTTTAGCTCCATGGGATATGGTTAATGTAACTAAAAAATTAGAAGATTCTGGTAATAAAAATATTTTAGTTACTGAAAGAGGTGCAAGTTTTGGATACAACACTTTAGTTTCTGACATGAGATCTATCCCTATAATGGCAAAGAATGGGTACCCAGTAGTTTTTGATGCAACACATTCAGTTCAACAGCCAGGTGGAATGGGCGATAAAAGTGGTGGTCAAAGAGAGTTTGTGGAATATCTTGCGCGCGCAGCTATAGCGGTAGGTGTAGCTGCAATCTTTATAGAAACTCATCCGGATCCAGACAACGCTCCTTCTGATGGACCAAATATGGTTCCATTATCAAAAATGCCTGATTTATTAAAACAATTAATTGAAATTGATAAACTAATAAAGAATGCCTAAAATAATTAATATTAAAGGCCGTCAGGTTTTTGATAGTAGAGGATATCCGACAGTTGAAGCAGAAATATTCTCTGATGATGGAAAAAAAGCAGCTTCTATAGTCCCGTCCGGAGCATCTACTGGCACTCATGAAGCTTTTGAATTAAGAGACAAAGAAAATCAAAACTATTTAGGAAAAAGTGTTTTAGGAGCTATAAACAATATCAACACAATAATATCTAAGAGCTTAAAAAATTTTGATGTTTTTGATCAGAAAAAAATAGATAAAACTTTAATTGATTTGGATGGAACTGAACAAAAGAGCAGGCTAGGGGCAAATTCAATCTTAGCAGTATCTATCGCAACTAGCAAATTAGGAGCAGCGTGTAAAGATATTTCACTTTATAAATATTTAGGAGGACCTCAGGCTAATCAACTTCCATTACCTCTTATGAATATTATAAACGGAGGTGCTCACGCTAATAACTCACTTAGAATACAGGAATTTATGATAAGACCTGAAAACCCAAAAACATTTTCTGAAGCAGTAAGAATGTGCTTTTTAGTAATACAAAATTTAAAAAATATTTTAGATAAAAAAAATTTTTCAACAACAGTTGGTGATGAAGGTGGTTTTGCTCCATCATTAGATAAAAATGAGGATGCAATTGATTTAATTTTAGAATCAATTGAAAAATCTGCTTTTAAACCAGGTGAGGATATTTCAATATGTTTAGACGTTGCAGCTAACGAATTATATAAAGATAATAAATATTCTATTTTTTCTTCAAAATTTGAAGAACCTAAATTTGCAATAAATTACTATCTTGACTTAATTAATAATTATCCAATTAAATCAATAGAAGACCCTTTTTCAGAAGACGACTGGTCCTCTTGGAATGCTTTTATGAGTTTTTTAAAATATAATAATAAAAAAACTCAAATAGTTGGAGATGATCTGTTTGTTACTAATAAAAATCGACTCAATAAGGGTATCCAAGAAAAATCTGCAAACGCTATACTAATCAAACTAAATCAAATAGGCACATTAAGCGAAACAATGGATGTCATTAACTTAGCACAAGAAAATGGATACAAAACTATAATTTCACATCGATCTGGAGATACGGAAGATACATTTATTGCTGATTTGGCTGTTGCTACAAATTCATCACAAATTAAAACTGGTTCACTAGCTAGATCTGAAAGAGTGGCTAAATATAACCGTTTATTGAGGATCGAAGAGGAGCTTGGAAATTCTGGAAAAATGGCTAAAGTTTAATTATATGAAGTTTATAAAACTAATAAATGAAAAAAAATTTCCATTAATTTGTTTATCACTATTTTTATACGTTATGATCAATTTATTTGACGGCGAAAGAGGTCTTATTTCTTACTATGAAAAACAAAAAATCTTAGCATCTATAAAAAATGATAAAATGATATTAGAAAAAAAATTGGCACTGATGAAGAAAAAAAATGGCTTACTTACAAATAATATAGATTTAGATTATTTGGAAACATTATACAGAAATAAATTAATGGTCGGAAAATCAAATGAAAAAATTTTTATAAATGACTGAAAATATATTAAGACACCCAGAAAAAGTTAACAAACCTATCAATCCATTAAAAAAAAAACCTAAATGGATAAGATCAAAATTTATTAATAGTAAAAATTTTTACCTAACTAAAGAAGCAGTGAGTCAACAAAAACTTCATACTGTCTGCGAAGAAGCAAGTTGCCCAAATATTACAGAATGTTGGAGTAAAAAACATGCTACTTTTATGATAATGGGTGATGTGTGTACCAGAGCCTGTAGCTTTTGTAATGTAAAAACTGGAAAACCTTATAACCTTGATCCTCACGAACCTTTAAAAATAGCTAAAGCGACTAAAAAACTAAATTTAAAACATGTTGTGATAACTTCAGTCGATCGAGACGATCTTGAGGATGGAGGAGCTGATCATTTTTCTAAAGTTGTTTTAGAAACTCGAAAACTTAATATTAATACTACAATAGAAGTTTTAACACCTGATTTTCTTCGCAAAAAAGATTCTTATAAAAAAGTTGTTAATGCTAACCCTGATGTTTTTAACCACAATATTGAAACAGTGCCAAACCTATATAGACAAGTAAGACCCGGATCAGTATATTTAGCTTCAGTTAAATTATTAAAATCAGTAAAAGAAATTAATAAAAAAATATTTACTAAATCTGGGATAATGTTAGGACTTGGCGAAACACGTGATGAGGTTTTGCAGGTAATGGATGATTTGCTAGCAGCCAATGTAGATTTTTTAACAATTGGTCAGTATCTTCAGCCTACAGTAAAACATTATCCTCTAGATAGATATATTCACCCTGATGAATTTTCTGAACTTAAATCAACAGCTTTGTCGAAAGGTTTTTTAATTGTTGCTTCTTCACCTCTTACGCGATCTTCATATCATGCTGATGAAGATTTTTTTAAAATGAAAAAATTAAGAGAAAATCAAGCCGCATGCCATCAGCTTCAATAAAGAAAAATATTCCTTGTTCTAAAAAAGATGTCATTGAGATGGTTCTTGATATTGAAAAATATCCTGAATTTGTTCCTTGGTGTTTGGATGGGAAAATTCATAGCAAGACTGATAAAGGAGACACGATTGAAATTAAAGCAGATCTCACTATTGGAAAAAGTTTCTTCAGAGACACGTACAAAAGCTTTGTAGTTTATAATAAATCTGAAGATACAATACGAGCAACTAATATAGATGGACCTTTAAAGCATTTAGAAAATAATTGGTTTTTTAGCCAAGATGGTGACACAAGCAAAATTGAATTTCATGTTGATTTTGAATTAAAAAATAAAATTTTAAATATTTTAATGATTAAATATTTTGACTTGGGCTTAAAAAGAATAGGAGATGCTTTTGAAAAAAGGGCGATGCAATTATTTAAGAAAACTTAAAATTGATACTAAAGACTTATTTACAGTAGCTTTTTGAATATAAGAGCGGCCTTTATTTTTAAATAAGTATCTTTTAACCTCTATTCTGTTACTTTTTTTAATACCCACATAAACAAGACCCACAGGTTTTTTTTTAGAACCACCACCAGGACCAGCTATGCCAGTAATAGAAACGCAGATATTACTCTTACTTATTTTGCTTAAATTGCTAACCATTGATGAACAGCATTGCACACTAACAGCACCATGTTTTTTAATAATTTGCTTAGGTACTTTTAAAATACTAGTTTTAGCATGATTGGAATAGGTGACTAACCCCATAGTAAATACTTTAGAAGATCCACTAACAGAAGTAATAGCACCCGAAAGCATTCCACCAGTACAAGATTCAGCTACAGCTATTTTAAGTTTTCTTCTTTTTAATTTTCTAATTAAGTTACTTACTTTCGTCATGAATGAATAATAACTAGTGTTATAAAAATTATTAATAATGAAAAAAGGCCAGCAATTAAATCATCCAGAACAACACCCAAGCCATTTTTTAATTTTTTATCTATTAAATTTATAGGGTAGGGTTTTACAATGTCAAAAAATCTAAATAAAACAAAAGAGGGTAAGATCATGTATAAAAAAAATTCCTCCTGCGCTCCCCAATCTTCCTGAGCCGCCAAAAAGGAATAAAAAGTAATTAAAGGTAATGACATTCCTAAAAATTCATCAATAACAATTTCTTTTGCGTCGACTTCACTAAATTTATTAGTCAATTTATCTATAAGAATTATGGAATAAAGTAGAACAATTAAATATAAAAATGTTAATAATAAAAAATTAATTTTAAACGAATATAAAAATAACCAAATGGCACATGTTACAATTGAAGCTGCCGTCCCGGGAGCATATTTAAAATAGCCAATGCCAAAGAGAGTTAAAATACCTTTTCCAAATTTATCAATCATATTTAATTACTGATGCTATTGCTTCGCATGCTATAGCTTTTTCTTTTCCAATTAAACCAAGTTTTTCAGCTGTTTTACCTTTAATGTTTATTTTATTAGGATTTATTTCACATAGCTTGCTTATAGTTTGTGTCATTTTTTTTGAGTAATTTTTTATTTTAGGTTTTTGGGCAATAATATTGATGTCGATATTATTTATTGAAAAGTTTTTAGATTTAATTAATTCAATAACTTTTTTAAGTAAAATTGTTGATCTTATATTTTTATACTTTTTATTTTTATCTGAAAATAATTTCCCAATATCACCCAATCCACAAGCACCAAGCAAACTATCTATAGTAGCATGAAGTACTGGATCAGCATCCGAATGTCCTTCTAAGCCAAGATTAAATGGTATTTTTATTCCACCTAAGTAAAGTTTTCTATTTTTAACTAATCTATGAACATCAAAACCAATTCCATTAAAATTTTTCCCCTTTTTTAAAGATCTAAAAATATTTAAATCTTCTTTATCAGTAATTTTTAGATTGCTTTTTGATCCTTTAATAGTAAAAACTTTTTCTTCATCAGCGGTAAATAGAGAAGCGTCATCATCAATTTTTTTTTTTACATTTCTTAAATGTTTTTTATAAATTTTTTTATAAGTAAAACCTTGTGGAGTTTGCGCAAATCTTAAACTATCTCTTTCGATATTTTTGAAAATTATATTTTTTTCAACACGTTTAGATGCATCTGTAACTTTTATTACTGGTATTACTGCATGATTTTTTTTAAGGCCAAGAATTATATTTTTTACTATTTCTTTTGAGGTGTTAGGTCTTGCAGAATCGTGAATTATTACTTTTGTACATCCCATTCTTTTAATTTTTTTTAAAGCTAAAAAAGTAGAATCTCTTCTAGTTTTTCCTCCAACAATTTTTATTTCATTATTTAAATAAATTTTTTTTAAATATTTTTTATGCCTCTTATTATACACAACTATGGTTTTTTTAATTTCAGGAAATCCCTTAAATGAGCTAATGGAGTGCTCTAATAAAGTCTTTTTATTTATATGACAAAAGGGTTTAGGATGCCTCGATTCTAGTCTTTTTCCATCCCCAGCAGCAAGTAATATAAGAAATATACTCATTTTTTAAATTTTTATTATATTTATTAAAAATAATAACTATTATTAAACAAATGATACATACCATTAAAAATAGCAAATGGGTAATAACAACATCTTTAATTTGTATATTGTTTGGACTATTAACTTTTTTTACGTTCATAGACAAAAGCTTTATTGATCTAAATAAAAAAAATTTTCAGTTATTACTAATATTTGATTTAATTTTATTATTCTTATTTTTTCTATTAATAATAAAAGAAACATATAGTGTTTTGAAATCAAAAAAAAAAGGTCAATTGGGATCCGAAACTAGAATTAAATACTTGACTTTTTTTTCATTGACTACTTTGTTGCCATCTTTATTAATTGCAATATTTTCACTAGTGCTTTTTTATGCAGGGCTTGAAAAGTATTTTAATTCTAAAATTAAATCTGCAGTAAATAACTCTTATGATGTCGCTAAAAATTATATAGAAGATACCAAAAGATCTATTACATCGGATATTATACTAGTGTATATGGATATTAATAATCAGTTCTCTTTGTTTTATGATAATCCTATAAAATTTCAATCAATACTAGCTTCGCAAAGATTATTAAGAAGATTAGACGAAATTCATCTTTTAGACAGTTCTGGAAATATAATAATGTCAAATGTAATAGACCCTACTGGAAACTTTATACCTCCAACAGAGGAAGCTTTCCTTAAATCTTTAAATAACAAACCAGTTCGAATAACAGACTCTGTATCTAACAGAACTTCTGCCTTAGTTAAGCTTAATAATTTTATCGATACATACTTATATATTGTAAAATTTATGGATCCTAAAATGATGAATTATCTTAAAGATACTGAACAAGCGGTAAATTTTTATTACAGTGTAGAAAATCAACAATTAGGAATAAAAATAACATTTGCTATTATTTATCTTTTAATTGTAGCGTTACTATTATTTCTATCAATAATTATATCAATTAATTTTGCTTCAAAATTAACTCTACCTATTATTAATCTTATAAAAACTTCTGCAAGAGTCAGTTTAGGAGATCTTAATGCAAGAGTTCCTACAATCGAAACTGACAAAGATTTTGAAAAATTAAACGAAAACTTTAATTTAATGCTAGATAAACTTAAAGCTCAACAAGAAAAACTTTTATTCGCTGAAAGACACGCTGCATGGGAAGATGTTGCTAGAAAGTTAGCTCACGAAATTAAAAATCCACTTACACCAATACAATTATCTATTGATAGAATTAGAGAAAAATATTTTAATCAAATTAAAGATGACAAGGAAAATTTTTCAAGTTATTTAAATACTATCACTAAACAAATAAAAACTATTGAACATCTTTTAAATGAATTTTCAGACTTTGCAAGAATGCCCAAACCAATCTTTAAGAAAGTAGATTTAGTTAAAACAATTTTAACCACAATTGGCTTATTGGAAGTATCTGACAAAAATATTAATATAAGTTTTTCTAAATCTAATTTTTCTCATTTTATTTTAGCTGATGAAGAACAGCTGAATAGAGTTTTCATAAATTTAATTAAAAACTCAATAGAATCTATTTATGAAATAAAAAGTAAAAATGTTGATTTTAAAGGGAAAATTAATATAGATATTATTGAAGATAAAGAATATATATATATTAATGTTTTAGACAACGGAGTTGGTTTTAATCTTGTCGATAAAACAAAAATGTTAACACCTTATTATACTACAAAAAAGAGTGGTACCGGTTTAGGTTTGGCTATTGTTACAAAAATTATAAACGATCATAATAGTTCAATTAGTTTTAATTCAGTTAAAAATGGAGCAAAAGTAAATATCACAATTCCAAAATATTATGACTAATGAAATTTTAGTTGTTGATGATAATTCTGATATCAGATTATTAATTTCTGGTATTTTAAAAGATCAGGGCCATGTAGTAAGACAGGCGGCGAATTTTGATCAAGCAATGTCAGAAATAAATAAAAAACTACCTGACGCTGCTGTCATAGATGTAAAACTAGATAAAGGAGATAATGATGGAATTGAACTTTTGACATATATCAAATCTAAAAATGATGATATTCCTGTAATTATGATTTCTGGGCATGCAAATGTCCAAATGGCTGTTGATTCCTTAAAATTGGGGGCTTTTGAATTTATGCAGAAACCTTTTTCTGCTGATAGATTATTAAATTTTGTAAAAAGAGCTATAGAAAATCTAAATCTTAAAAAAGATAAAGTTGTTCTAGAAAGTAAACTTTTTCACTCTTTTGATATTATTGGCGAAAGTCAACCTATACAAAAAATAAAAAATTTAATTTTAAAATTATCTAATACAGAAAGTAGAGTCTTCATAACGGGTCCAGCTGGATCCGGAAAAGAGTTGGTCGCACGTCAAATTCATAAAAAATCCTCTAGATCTAAAAAACCATTTGAAGTTGTTAATGGAGCTCTTTTAGATCCAGAAAAATATGAAGTTCAGCTTTTTGGATCAGAAAATTCAGATAATATTATAAATTATGGTTTTTTAGAAAAAGCAAAAGATGGAACTTTATTAATTGATGAAGTTACTGAAATTCCTCTAGAAACGCAGGCAAAAATTTTACGTGTTTTAATTGATCAAAAATTTAAAAGAGTTAATGGAAGTGAAGATATTTATGTAAATGTTAGAATAATTAGCACATCTAGCAAAATTGTAAGAGAGGAAGTTGATAAAGGAAATTTTAGAGAAGATCTATATCATAGGTTAAATGTTGTACCCATCTTTCTTCCTCCTTTAAAAGATAGAATCGAAGATATTCCCCTGTTATTAAAATACTTCGCTAAAAAAATATCTGAACTTAATGGAATTAATGAAGCTAAGCTTTCTACAGATTTAGATTTATTCTATCAATATGATTGGCCTGGAAACGTTAGAGAGTTAAGAAATTTAGTAGAAAGAATAACTATACTTTCCGTTAATGAGGCTACGACTGATATTTCTAATTTAATCCAAGACTCAATCACACAAAAAAATACTAAAGGCGATAAAGAAAATTATAATAATGTGCTTTCATACCCCTTGAAAGAAGCTAGAGAAAAATTTGAAAAAGATTACCTTACATCACAAATCAAAAAGCATAGAGGTAATATTTCTAAGACTGCTGAATTCGTTGGAATGGAAAGATCGGCACTTCATCGTAAACTCAAAACTTTAGGCATTAAAGATTTAAATTAAATGAATATAATAATATGCGGCGCTGGAAGGGTTGGTTTCTCGATATCAAAACAATTATCAGCTCAAGGTCATTCTATTACAGTAGTTGATCAATCCAGTGAATTTATCCAAAAAATTAACGAAACTCAGGATGTAAAAGGAATTGTCGGTAGAGCTACCTTTCCTTCAGTTTTAGAAAAAGCTGGAGCTGAAGAAGCCGATATGATTATAGCTGTTACCCAAAATGATGAAACAAATATGGTTATTTGTCAAGTCGCATATTCAATTTTTAAAATAAATAAGAAGATAGCTCGCGTACGAAGTCAAGAATTCTTGGGAGGAAAATGGGGAAAGTTGTATGGAGAAGCAAACTTACCAATAGACGTAATAATTTCTCCAGAATTAGAGGTAGCTAAATCATTACAAAGAAAATTAGAAGCGCCTGGAGCTTTAGATAGTGTACCTTTTGCTAACGGAAAGATAAAAGTTTTAGAAATAAATCTTGGCAAAAATTGTCCTTTAGTAAATACTGAGCTTAGCAATCTTACAGATAGATACCCAGATTTAAGAGCAAACATTCTTGGAGTAATAAGAGGAGAAAAATTTCTAATTTTAAAAAAAAAAGACAAGATGCTAGTTAACGACAAAGCTTTTGTTGTAATAAATGCTTCTCAAATAAACAAAACTTTATCAGCATTTGGTCATGAAGAAAAAATGGCCAAAAAAATCCTAATTGTTGGCGGTGGAAACATAGGATTCAATTTAGCAAAAAACTTAGAAACAGATTCAGAAGGCGTTAGAGTAAAAATTATTGAAAAAAACAAAGAGAGAGCTGAATTTATTGCCAATGAACTTAATAATACAATTGTAATTCATGGTGACGGACTAGACGAAGATGTCCTAAAAGAAGCTAACATCGAAGAGTCCGAAACTATTTTGTCTCTCACAAACGACGATGAAGACAATATAATGGTAAGTGTATTAGCTGAAAAAAATACACCTAACAAAAGAACTATAGCATTAGTTAACAAACAAAATTATAGTCTACTCCAATCATCGCTTAAAATTGATGATTTAGTAGATCCAAGGCTTACAACTATCTCAACGATCTTAAAGCACGTCCACAAGGGGACAATAGAAACTGTTTACACTCTCTTAGATGGCGAGTTTGAATTTATTGAAGCTGAAATTTTAGAAACTTCAGAACTTATTAGCAAATCTCTAAAAGATTCAAACCTTCCTAAAGAAATTAGAATAGGTGCGATTGTAAGAAAAAAAGAAGTAATCATACCCAAATCTGATTTCAAATTTGAAAAAAAAGATTTAGTTGTATTTTTAACTAAAAGAGAGCATTTAGAAAAAGTTGAAAGTTTATTTAGAATAAGTTCATTGGTTTAATGAATTATAAAAGTATATTATTTTATCTTGGTATTTTCTCTTTATTAGTCACTCTTTTTTCAATTTTTAATATTTTATACACAATCTATTTTAGTTTCTATATAAACTTAAACTCATACATCACAACATTTCTTGCATCTTTATTTGTTGGATCTTTTTTTTGTTTTTTAGGAAAAAAAAATAGTAATAAAATTTTATTATCAGAACAAATCGTCTTTATAATTTTATGTTTTATTTTAATTCCAATTCTAATTAGCATCCCTTACTACTTAAGCATATATGATATTAGCTTTTTAAATTCTTATTTTGAATCAGTTTCTGGCTTTACAGCAACAGGTTTTTCAATAATTAGAAATGTAGAAATTATTGATGAACCATTACTTTTATGGAGATCTAGTTCTCAATGGTTAGGTGGTTTATTATTTTTGTTAGCAACTATTGGTACTATAGGTTCTAAGCAAATTAAAATTAAGCCATCTTATCTTGTGTCTGGAGGAGCTTCAGGAAGAAATTTTTACAATAATTTTAATGTCAATTTTATTAAAATCGTTTTAATTTATTCTCTTTTAACAATTGGACTTATTTTTGTTTTTAAAATTTTTAATATAAGACTTTTAGAGTCCTTTAACTTAGCCTTTACAGTCATTTCATCGGGGGGTTTTTTTTCAAAAAATTATTTATCCTCAATTATTATAAATGATATACAAGTTTTTGTTTTATCTATTGCTTTATTATTGCCTATATTTAATTTTTTTATATTATTTGATATTATTACTAAAAAATTTAAATTTAAGAATTACCAGGAAGACTTACATTTAGCTACATTCATAGCTTTATCAACAACCTTTTTTTATTTTTTTATAAACTCAAATGAAAGTTTTGCAAAAATCTTATTAGCCGTCACATCTTCAATTGCCACTTCAGGCTTGACGATATATTCTGACAATCACAATTCAGCATTATTTTTTATACTTCTTACAATTGTTGGTGGATCTTTAATTTCAACTTCATCAGGTTTTAAATATACTCGTATATATATTTTATTAAAAATTTCTTATCAAGAAATTATTAGAATTGTTAAACCTATTAATATTATTGACAAAAATTTATTTAACCGCGAAGCAATAATTGATGATCAAGACGTTAAAATTGCTTTTTTAGTTTTTATATCTTTTATTTTATCCTTATTTATCTTATCTTCTATATTAACATTTGATAGTTTGTCTTTTGAATCGTCATTTAAACTATCAATTCTGACTTTAACAAATACGCTAAATTCTTCATTATACGGTTTAGATAGTGTTGTTTTTTTTGATTTAAGTAACTTGAGTAAAATGTCATTAATATGCTTTATGCTTTTGGGTAAAATTGAAATCATTGCAATTTTGTTTTTAATTAGTAAGTTTATTTTTAGAGAGTAGTTTATGGCAAATATATTAATTTTAGGAGCTGGATCTATGGGAACAGCTTTTTCTATTCCTTGTTCAGATAAAAATCACACTATAACTATAGTAGGGACACATTTAGAAAATGATTTTATTGATAGAATAAATTTATCAAAAAAACATCCAGTTTTAGATTGTGATATTCCTAAAAATGTATCTTTTGAAAAATATTCAAAATTTACAGATATTATAATGAACAAAGAAATTGATCTTATAACCGTTGCTGTAAGTTCTAAAGGAATTGAATGGGCCTCACTGGCGTTAAGTAGAGTCTTACAAAAATCAATACCAATACTAATTCTAACAAAAGGCTTGTCACTAAATAATAATAATTATGAAGTTTTGGCTCATAAAATGCAAAGATTACTTAACGAAAATGGCGTTAAAGAAATAAGCATTACTGGAGCCGGTGGCCCGTGCTTAGCAAAAGGCTTAGCTAACAGAGCCCATACATCTGTTATATTTGCTAACACTGATATAAAAGTTGCAACCAAAATTGCTAATCTAGTAACAACAGAATATTACCATATTTCCACTTCCACCGATGTAGTCGGTGTTGAAACTTGCGCCGCTATTAAAAACATTTTTTCAATGGCGATAGGGGCTTCCGAAGGCTTATGTATTCAAAATGCATTAAAATCAGTAAGTAAAAATAATTTTCTTAACACTGCTGCAGCTTTATTGCAGCAATCAATTTATGAAATGATAATTTTTACAGAAAAAGTTAAAGGCAAAAAAGAAACTGTTATAGGTCCAGCTGGAATTGGAGATTTATATGTTAGCGCTGATGGAGGTAGAAATAGCAAAATGGGTTATTATTTAGGTCAAGGAATGTCTTTTGTTGATGCAAAAAAAAATGAAATGAAAAATGATACTGTAGAAGGTGCGGATTTAATTATGGAAATTGGATCTAAAGTAAAAAATGATTACAATTCTAAGGAATTACCACTAATGATAAGTATGATCGATGCAATACACGATTCAAAACCATTAACAGTAGAATGGAAGAATTTTAAATTAAAAAATTGAGAAAAATATCACTTAGTAGCCTTCCAAAAAAAATTAAAAAAAACCATGATTCGTTGGTTTTGTTGTTTTTTTTAAATAAAATTTAATAAATTTTGACTTAGTTCTTCCTTTAATTAAAATAATTTAATTTTCTGTTGTAAAATAGCAACACAAAAAAGCTATATAAATCAATGCTTTTTACCTTATTTATGCTTTTTTACTATAGTTGCAGATATACGAAAATATATCAGTATGAATCTTAGAAATATTTGTTTAAACATTGGGAAGTTATAATTTTAAAAATATAATTAAAACATACATGGAGCTAAAGATGAATAAATTAAAAAAACTGATTGCTAGCGTTATTGCAATATCGTTCCTTTCAGTTACTCCGCTAATCGCAGGATCAGGCGATTTTGCTGGACCTTTTGTACAGGTTTCAGCCAAATCAATCGGTGCTGAGTTAGATGGACAATACACAGATAACGAAGGCAATATCACCAAAGGTACTGGTGGTAGCATTGCTCAAGTTGGTGCTGTTGATATAGGTTACTCTATACCGTTAAGTGATACTTTTCTTATCGGCTTAGGTATTTCGGCAACTCCAGGTTCAGCTAATATTTCAAAAGCTGACGACGCAGCTAATGCAGCTGACATTACAATTAAAGCAGAAGATTTTAGAACATATTACATTATGCCTACCATCTCTGTTGCAGATAACTCAGCTGTTTTTTTCAGATTTGGTAAATCAGAAGCTGATTTAAAAATAACTGGAGACTTTTCAGGTACTGCAAGCAAAGAACTAGATGGACAAACATATTCATTAGGAACAAAAACTATGTTCTCTAGTGGAATGTATTTTTCAGCAGAAGCTGGTTATAGCGATTATGACAATATCTTCGTAAACGACATTGGTAATGCGGATAGTGCTTGTAATCAAAATGGCGGTAATGGCTGTCCTAGTAATGGAGTTACAGGTGATGCGAAAGCAGATCCTTCTACTGCATTCGGTCAGTTCTCAGTCGGATACAAATTTTAATAAGTTTAAAATTTAAAAAAATTAACCCACTTAATAGCAATATTAAGTGGGTTTTTTTTACCCCCAAAGATAGATTTACTAAATCTTAAAATAATATTAACGTATCAAGCTTTAACCAACATAAAAGAACATAAAAATTGAAAAATAATTTATTTTAATATCACTTAAATAATGCTACTTATTCAAAATGCTATCAGTTGGAAGAAAACTTAATAAAATTTTTGAATTTAATCCTAAAAAAGATAAAGAGATAACTTCTAAAGGACCCTCAACAAAAGAATTGATTGAAAGAGGTTTTGCACCAAAAAATGGTAAAATTGATATTCTATTTATCTTTCCACCAAGCGATATAGCTGAAAGATATGGAAGAGAAGACATGGGAGATGTTGGTGGCGATTTAATTCCACTTGGAATTGCTAGCTTAGCTGCTTTTGTAAGGGAAAAAGGTTTTGGTGTTGGAATTGTAGATTGTCCCGCACTTAAGATAACATCAAATGAAGTTTTCGAAATAATTAAGCGAAAAAATCCTTCTATAGTTGGTTTTTCTTCAACTACTTACACCTTGCCAAGAGTCATAGAAATAGCAAAAAAGATTAGAGAAGAAATGCCAACTACACT
>Ga0114997_10000742_pt1 | contig 27042 bp, 29 predicted proteins | sample ArcticOcean_MG_C_2_FD_87045 | JGI IMG/M metagenome (GOLD analysis project Ga0114997, IMG submission 87045) | Marine microbial communities from western Arctic Ocean - ArcticOcean_MG_CB4_136 | ecosystem: Environmental > Aquatic > Marine > Oceanic | place: Arctic Ocean: Canada Basin | collected... | reverse complement strand
CCTTCACTAACAGATTCAGAAGTAAAGAAATATGACATTTCTCAATTGCTTTAAATGTAAGGATCTGAAAAATTTAAAGCATTCTGCTTTAGCAATTTTTTATTGAGGCTGCAATCAGTCAAATCCTTCCTCATTAATTTATTTTACGAAATTAGTATTTATTTTAATATAATTGAAATAAATACTGGAATTATTTTTTATAAGCTAAAAAATATTGGTTTGTTATGAGTTTTACTTTCATGTTTCAAAAAATACTTATATTTTCGTTAAAGTCATAAAAAATTTAAAAATGCATATAGCTATAGCTGGTAATATTGGGGCTGGAAAAACTAGTCTTACTAAACTCTTATCTAAACATTATAAATGGCAAGCGCATTATGAAGAAGTTTTAGAGAATCCCTATTTAGATGATTTTTATAATCAAATGGAAAGATGGTCTTTTAATCTTCAAATATTTTTTCTAAATAGTCGTTTCGGTCAGCTAATTGAAATTCAAAAAAGTGGAAAAAACATTATTCAAGATAGAAGTATTTATGAAGACGCAAATATTTTCGCTCCAAACCTTAACTCAATGGGTCTTTTAACTCAGAGAGATTTTCAAAATTATAAATCTTTATTTGAATTAATGGAAACAATGGTTACAGGACCAGATTTAATGATTTATTTAAGAAGCAGTATTCCTAATTTAGTTAATCAAATTCATAAAAGAGGAAGAAAATACGAAGCAAGCATTAGCATTGATTATTTAAGTCGACTTAATGAACGATATGAAGCATGGGTACATGAATACACAAAAGGAAAACTACTTATAATTGATGTAGATCAAATTAATTTTGTAGATCAACCTGAAGATCTAAGCCTAATTATTGAAAAAGTTGATGCGGAAATTAACGGTTTATTCTAGAAACAAAAAAATACTTTATTTTTTTAATCTCTTAATAAACTGCTATTTAGTTTTATTTTATTTTTTTCCGCTTTAATCACTATTTCTTTATTTGATGAAATTAATTGATTTTTATTGTTTAAATTTTCTGAAATCTTTTCAGAATTGTGAGAGCCGAGTAATGGTGCTATTACTAGTCCAACTAAGCAAGTTAACTTAATCAATATATTCATAGAAGGGCCTGAAGTGTCTTTAAATGGATCTCCAACAGTATCTCCAGTAACTGCTGCCTTATGAGCCTCTGAACCCTTAAATGTCATCTCTCCATTTATCTCAACTCCCGCTTCAAAAGATTTTTTAGCATTATCCCATGCACCTCCTGCATTATTTTGAAAAATAGCCCACATAACACCACTTACGCATACACCTGCCATATATCCACCAAGTGGTTCGGCTCCAAAAATTAAACCAATTAAAATTGGCGTAATTATCGTTATTAATCCCGGTAAAATCATTTCTCTAAGAGCTGCCTTAGTTGAAATATCTACACATTTTGCATATTCTGGCGTCCCTGTACCTTCTAATATTCCAGGAATTTCTCTAAATTGACGACGTACTTCTTCAACCATTTCCATTGCAGCTTTTCCAACTGATTGCATAGCTAAGGCAGAAAAAACTACAGGAATCATTCCACCAATAAACAGCATCGCTAAAACATCTGCTTTAAAAATATTTATTCCATCAATACCGGTAAAAGTCACATATGCCGCAAATAAAGCTAGTGCAGTAAGTGCTGCAGAGGCAATTGCAAATCCCTTTCCAACAGCAGCAGTTGTGTTCCCGACAGAATCAAGGATATCTGTACGCTCTCTAACTTCGGGGTCTAATTCGCTCATCTCAGCAACTCCACCAGCATTATCAGCAATTGGACCAAAAGCATCAATAGCCAATTGCATTGCGGTTGTAGCCATCATTGCAGAGGCCGCAATTGCAACTCCATAAAAACCTGCAAATGCATATGATGAATATATTGCTGCTGCAAATAATATTACAGACAAAAAAGTAGATTTCATTCCCACAGCTAAACCTGCAATTATATTTGTGGCTGCTCCAGTTGAACTATTTTTAACAATATCCATAACAGGCTTTTTTCCTATACTAGTATAATAGGCTGTAACCATAGAAATAAAAGCACCTACAGCTAATCCAACACATGCTGCAAAAAAAACATTTAAAGAAGAGATCGACTTAACGCCTTCACGAAAAAACTTCATTTTCATGAACTCAGGCAGCATCCATTCTATTAAAAAATACGTTACAATAAGAGTTGTTAAAATAGCTATCCAATTACCTACATCTAAAGCAGATTGAACCTTAGCTTCTTTAGCGAAATTATCATTTATTTTTACAAATAAAGTTCCAACTATAGAAGCTATAATGCCAACACCTGCTATAACAATTGGAAGGAGTATTGGTCCCATATTATTGAAAGAGTCTTGAAATTGTTTAAGCTCAGACATGTCTTGTATAAGATAGTTTCCTAAAACCATCGCAGCAAGAACTGTAGCTACATATGATCCAAACAAATCAGCACCCATTCCAGCAACATCACCCACATTGTCGCCAACATTATCAGCAATAGTTGCTGGATTTCTTGGATCATCTTCTGGAATACCTGCTTCAACTTTACCAACTAAATCAGCTCCAACGTCAGCTGCTTTGGTGTAAATTCCCCCACCTACTCTAGCAAATAAAGCAATTGATTCAGCCCCTAAAGAAAAACCTGCCAAGGTTTCTAAAACTATAGTCATTTCATTATAAAAGCCTGAACCTTTACCTAAAAACTGACTCATAAAAAAAAGAAAAAGTAATGATAACCCTAAAACTGCTAAACCCGCAACACCAAGCCCCATAACAGTGCCTCCTCCAAATGAAACCTTTAGAGCTTGAGGTAGACTAGTTTTTGCAGCCTCTGCAGTTCTTGAATTTGCATCCGTTGCAATTCTCATTCCGATATTACCAGCTAATGCAGAAAAAAATGCTCCTACAATAAAAGCAGGGACTATCAACCAACTAGTTGTATCGACTATTAAGGATATTGAAAACAAAGCAATTGAAGCTATAAATACAAAAATAAATAATAATTTATACTCAGCATTTAAAAATGCCAAGGCACCTTCTTTAATTGATTTTGATATTTGTTGCATTTTTTCATTACCTGGATTTTGTCTTCGTACCCATCTAGATTTTAAATACATAAATATTAATCCAATTATTGAAAATGAAATTGGTATTGCCATAGTATAAGTTTCCATATATTGAGTTTTCTTTTTTTAGTTTTAAGTGCCAAAAATAATTAATCACATATTAGTAAAAAAATTTAATTGACTGAAAATTATTTATTATAGTAAAGCACCTTCTTTACTGACTTAATAACATCATTACTATTGGGTAGCCAGTCCTTCAGAAGTACAGGAGAGAAAGGGGCTGGAGTGTCAGCGGTATTTATTTTTTCTATTGGCGCGTCTAAATAATCAAATATTTGATTTTGAACTTGATAAGTGATTTCAGTTGAAATATTTCCAAAAGGCCATGATTCTTCAAGTATAACTAAACGGTTAGTTTTTTTTACTGATTCAAAAATAGTTTTGTTATCCATTGGTCTAATTGTTCGTAAATCGATTATTTCACAATCTATACCTTCTTTTTCAAGTTCTTCAGAGGCCTTGTAAGCTTCTTTAATAATTTTACCAAATGAAACAATAGTTACGTCTTTTCCTTTTCTTTTAATTTCCGCTACTCCAATCGGTAAAACGTATTCATCTTCTGGGACTTCCCCTTTGTCACCATACATCTGTTCTGACTCCATAAATATTACCGGATCGTCATCTCTAATTGCAGCTTTAAGTAAACCTTTTGCATCATAGGGGTTTGAGGGGACAATCACTTTTAAACCTGGACAATTAGCATACCAGCTTTCAAAAGCCTGAGAGTGAGTCGCTCCAAGTTGACCTGCAGAACCTGTAGGTCCTCTAAAAACTATAGGACAAGGAAATTGACCTCCAGACATTTGTCTTATTTTAGCAGCATTATTTATAATTTGATCAATTCCAACTAAGGCGAAATTAAATGTCATAAATTCTATTATTGGACGATTACCCGTCATTGTTGACCCTACTCCAATTCCAGAAAATCCTAATTCAGAAATAGGCGTATCTATAACTCTTCTTTCTCCAAATTCATCTAACATGCCTTTGGACGCTTTATAAGCTCCATTATATTCAGCGACCTCTTCCCCCATTAAATAAACGCTTTCATCTCTTCGCATTTCTTCAGTCATTGCTTCAGCAATTGCTTGTCGGAACTGTATTGTTTTCATGCTTTTTTGAATGATATAATATTATTTGCATCCAAATTTAAACTTTTTAGTATTAACAGTTCAAATTTTAGACTTCTTTTAAGCTTCTAATAAATTGATTATTCATTTTTTTAAATAATTCATATTTATTTAAAACACTTTAAAAGGAGGGAAGTTAAATAAAAAACTATTATTTTGGATTATATAAAGATTTATGGATCTAATTGAATTAAATATCGACGGAATATCTTACAGTCATAATCAGACTGGCGCATATGCTTTAATTTTAAGTGAGCTAAATGGAGAGAGAAAGTTGCCAATAGTTATTGGTGGATTTGAAGCTCAATCAATAGCAATTGGTTTAGAAAAAGAAATAACCCCACTAAGACCTCTTACACATGATCTTTTCAGAAATTCATTAGAAATTTTCAATATTACTATTAAACAGATTATTATACATAAATTAGTTGATGGCGTTTTCTTTTCAAGTATTGTTTATGAACAAAATAAAATAGAAGAAATTATTGACGCAAGAACTTCAGATGCTGTTTCATTGGCGATTAGATTTAAAGCACCTATATATACATATGAATTTATTCTTTCGAAAGCTGGTTTTATAGAGGCGAAAATTAAAGAAAAAAATAATGAAAAAGATGAAAATATGATAAAAGACTTTGTTCAAAAGCAAACACCCAAAAATCCACTTCCAGATGATTTATCTTCTGTTAGCGAAAAAAAACTTATTAATCTTCTTAAAAAACTTGTTTCTACTGAAGAATATGAAGATGCGGTCAGAATTAGAGATGAAATCTCTAAAAGAAAAAAGAAAAATTAGCATTTGTTAACGATTTATTTAATAACTATTTTATTATTGTTATAATTCTATTAATCTATCTAATTAAATTTGCTAAAATTACTGGAAGATGTATCAATATTTTGATTTAATTAGACGTATTCAAAAAGAGGGGACCGAAAAAATGGATCGAACTGGTACTGGCACAAAAAGTATCTTTGGTCATCAAATGCGTTTTGATTTAACTAAAGGATTTCCAATGTTAACGACAAAAAAAGTTCATTTGAAATCAATTATTTATGAGTTATTATGGTTTTTAAATGGGGATACTAATATTGAATATCTTAGAGAAAATGGCGTTAGAATATGGAATGAATGGGCTAATGACAAAGGAGATTTAGGACCTATTTATGGCAGACAATGGAGAAACTGGAATAATGAAGAGATCGATCAAGTAAAAGAAGTAATAGATACCTTGAAATCAAATCCTGACAGCAGAAGAATGCTTGTTTCCGCATGGAATCCAAGCGTTATGCCTGACACAAGAAAGAGTTTTTCTCAAAATATTTCTGAAAATAAAGCAGCTCTTCCGCCATGTCATGCCTTTTTTCAGTTTTATGTAGTAAATAATAAACTTTCTTGCCAACTCTACCAAAGAAGTGCAGATGTTTTTCTTGGTGTTCCTTTTAATATTGCTTCTTATGCTCTTTTAACAATGATGATAGCTCAAGTTTGCGATCTTAAACCAGGTGAGTTTATTCACACTTTTGGAGATGCTCATATTTATGATAATCACAAGGAACAAATTACTTTACAACTATCTAGAACTCCTCGTAAAATGCCTACAATGATTTTAAATCCAAATATCAAAAATATTTTTAAGTTTAAATTTGAAGATTTTAATTTGATAAACTACAACCCTGATCCATTAATAAAAGGCTCTGTAGCTGTCTAATGACCTATATTTAAAGAGTGTTCTATTGGATCAAATTAATTGTAATAATATCAAAATATTGTACGAAAATGAGAAACCTATGGATTTTGAAATTAAAAAAATGAAAAGCAGAACAGTTACCCTAATAGCCGCTGCATCTAAAAATAATGCTTTAGGTTATAAAAATGAATTGATCTGGAATATAAAAGAGGATTTAAAAAGATTTAAAAGACTAACTATTGGACATTCAATCATAATGGGGAGAAAAACTTTTGAATCAATGCCAAGAGCTTTGCCTGGAAGAAAAAATATTGTCCTTACCAGAAACATCGATTTTAAAGCTAAAGACGCCTTAATAGCTTTAGATATTAATGAAGCTCTAAAATTAACTGAAAAAGATGACCAACCTTTTGTTATTGGTGGAGGTCAAATCTATTCTTTATTTATGGAGATAGGAGACCGCATTGAATTAACAAGAATTCATCATGAATTTAAAGCCGACACTTTTTTTCCTAAAATTAATTTAAAAATATGGAGAAAAGTTTTTGAAAAACATAATTCTGCAACACAAGAGCAGCCATTGTCTTATAGTTTCATTAGATATGAAAAAATAAAAAAAATATGAAAGCGTATATGTTTCCTGGGCAAGGCTCTCAATATTCCGGCATGGGTAAAGTGCTATATGAAAATTCTATACTTGCAAAGAATCTATTTAAAAGAGCTGATGATATTTTAAATTTTCCAATTACAGATATCATGTGTGATGGATCTGAAGATGAGCTTAAAAAAACTAGAGTTACTCAACCTGCAATTTTTTTGCATTCAATAATAAGTTTTAAGATACTTGAAAATAATTTCAAGCCAGATTTAGTTGTAGGTCATTCTTTAGGAGAATTTTCAGCATTAGTAGCGGCAAAAGCAATATCTTTTGAAGACGGATTAGCATTAGTCTTTAAAAGAGCTCAAGCTATGCAAGATGCATGTAATAAAAGCCATGGGGCAATGGCTGCTATTTTAGGGCTTGAAAACAAAATAATTGAGGATGTATGTCAAGATATTAAAGGTATTGTTGTTGTAGCTAATTATAATTGTCCCGGACAATTAGTTATTTCAGGTGAAAAAAAATCAGTTAATGTTGCATGTGAAAAGTTAAAAGAAAAAGGAGCTAAAAGAACTATCATGCTTTCAGTTAGTGGCGCATTCCATTCCCCGCTAATGCTTCCAGCTGAAAAAGAGTTAGAAATTGCATTAAAAAAAACAATAATTAAAAACCCTATTTGTCCAGTATATCAAAATTCAATTGCTAAAGGAATTATTAATTCTAATGAGATTAGAGAAAATCTTTATAAACAGCTTACAGCTCCAGTAAAATGGACTCAAAGCATAAGAGAGATGATAAAAGATGGAGCTAAAGAATTTATTGAAATTGGACCTGGAAAAGTACTAAAAGGTCTTGTTAAAAAAATTGATGATGAGGTTGAAATAATTTAATTTTTAATTTAAAAATTTTAAAATGTGGGATGTTATAAAATAAATTTGTTCAACTGAAAGCTCTGAATGCATTGGTAAAGACACGACTTCCTTAACTATTTGATTTGTAACTTTAAAGTTATCTTCATTATACCTAGTGCTTTTATATGCTTTTTGAGAGTGAAGTGGAACAGGATAATATATTCCGCATGGAATTTGATTTTCATTTAAGTATTTTACCAAACCTTCTCTATCGTGATTAACTATTCTTAAAGTGTATTGATGAAAAACATGAGAATCACAATTAAATATAACTTTTGGGGCGATAATGTTACTATTGTTATTTAATAACTCGGTATATCTTAAAGCAGACTCTTTTCTTCGCTCATTATAAAAATCTAAGTACTTAAGTTTTATTTTAAGCACACTTGCTTGGATAGAATCTAATCTTGAATTAACTCCAACAACATCATGATAGTATCTTTGATACATTCCGTGATTAACAATGCCTCTCATTGAATGAGCTAAATCATCATCGTTAGTAAAAATCGCACCTCCATCCCCATAGGCACCTAAGTTTTTTGAAGGAAAGAAGGAGGTTGCTGAAACATCTCCCATAGTTCCAGTCATATATTTTTTGCCATTTAAACTACTATACTTAGCTCCAATTCCTTGAGCATTATCTTCAATTACAAAAAGATTATTTTTCTTTGCTATTTTTAAAATTTCATCCATTTCAGCTGATTGTCCAAATAGATGAACTGGTATTATCACTTTAGTTTTTTCAGTGATAGCTTTTTCTATTTCTTTAGGATTAATATTAAAACTGTTTTCATCAACATCTACTAAAACTGGTGTTAAACCTAGTAACGAAATTACTTCTACAGTGGCTGCAAATGTAAAATCAGAGGTAATCACTTCATCTCCAGGAGATAACCCTAAGCTCATTAACGAAATCTGTAAAGCGTCTGTTCCATTTGCGCATGGTATAACATGGTTGACTCCTAGATATTTTTCTAAATCATCCTGAAAATATTTAACTGAAGGGCCATTAATAAAAGATGTATTATTAATTACATTATTTATAGCTTCATCTATTTCATTTTTAATAACTAGGTATTGACTTTTTAAGTCAACCATCTGAATTTTTTTCATAAAAAAATTTTACTTTACAAATTTAAAAAAAGCAATCTTCTTTTAAGTGATTATTATATAAACTATTTTTGAAAATGCTATATAGATTACTTACAACTCTTTTTTTATTTTTTTTAAAAATTACTTCAATATTCTCAAGTAAATCAAGATATTTTTTAGATACCCGTAAAAATATTTATTCCTCAGTTAAAAAGTCACTTTCAAAAAAAGATCAAGTAATTTGGTTCCATTGCGCCTCTTTAGGTGAATTTGAGCAAGCTAGACCTCTAATAGAGAAGTCTAAAAGCATATACATAGATCATAAAATATTACTTACTTTCTTTTCTCCATCTGGTTATGAAATTCAAAAAAAATATGAACTAGCTGACTGCATATGCTATTTACCTTTTGATACTCCTAAAAATATTAATTTATTCATAAATCAATTTAACCTTAAAGTTCTTTTTTTAATTAAATATGAGTTTTGGCCTGAACTTTTAAATCAACTTTATTTAAGAAAAATTAAAATTTATTCAATTTCAAGTGTTTTCAGAAAAGAACAATTGTTTTTTAAATTTTATGGAGTCTTTTTTAGAAAAATACTAAAAAAAATAGATCATTTTTTTCTTCAAGATGATTATTCAAGTGATCTATTAAATAGTATAGGTATTTATAATACATCAATAATAGGGGATACAAGGATTGATAGGGTTTTAAAAATAAAAGAATTGGACCTTACGTTTGAAGAGATTTCAAATTTTAAAAATTCAAATAAATGTTTAGTGCTTGGAAGTACATGGGATGAAGATTATGAAATGTTATTAAATAAAATTCACTTATTCCCAAATCTTAAAATCATAATTGCACCTCACAAAATTGATTTAATTTCAATAAAAAAACTTATAGACAGACTAACTATGCCTTATGCCAAATTAAGCTCTTATAACGCTTCTAATGATAAAGAAAAATCAATTTTAATAATTGACTCTATCGGAATACTAAGCAAAGTTTATAGTTACGCAGATATAGCTTATGTAGGTGGAGGAATGGGAACAAAAGGACTTCATAATACTATGGAGCCAGCTGTTTTTCAAATACCTATAATTATTGGAAAGAACTATAAAAACTTTAATGAAGTAAAAGAATTAGTTTTACTTGGAGGAATATTAAGTGTTAGAAATAATGAAGAATTTAATAAAACTATTGATTTATTATTAAATAATTCTTCTAAGAGAAAAGCCCTTGGTAAGATCAATTACGACTATGTTTGGTCAAAAGCTGGTGCTTCATTAAAAATATTTAATAAATTAAAAATATAATACACTTAACTAAAATGATTATTATATTGTAAAACATTTTTAAAAGTCATGAAACAACAATTTCTATACATCTTTTTTTTAATTCAAATATCTTATGGTTGCGCTCAAGAAAATGAACCGAAAATAGAAATACCAAAAAATATTATTTTAATGATAGGCGACGGTATGGGTTTAACTCAAATAACTGCGGGAATGTATAAATTAAACAATCAAACTGTGCTTGAAAAATTTCCTGCAATAGGATTGGCTAAAACTCATTCAGCAAATTCACTAGTTACTGATTCAGCCGCAAGTGGAACTGCATTTGCATGTGGAAAAAAAACTTTAAATGGAACAATAGGTATTAGTTTAAAAAATAAAAAATTAAATTCAATATTAGAATTAAGTAAAGAAAAAGGCTATAAAACAGGAATAATAGCAACCTCTACTATAGTTCACGCTACACCTGCTTCATTTTACGCCAATGTTTTAAGTAGAAATCAATATGAAGATATCGCATTACAATTAAGCACAAATGATGTTGATTATTTTATTGGTGGCGGCAAAGATTTTTTTAATAAAAGAGAAGATAAAAGAAATCTTCTTGATGAAATGATTAATTATGATTTTGTTTATTCACTTAAACAATTTAATAATTCCAAATCTAAAAAAATAGGATATTTTACTAATACAGGAGACCCTTTACCAATAAGAATCGGAAGGATTCCTAAGCTTTCAGAAGCTGTTGATGAAATGTTACTTAAGTTAAGCTTAGACAATGATCCTTTTTTCTTAATGATTGAAGGCTCTCAAATTGATTGGGGAGGACATAAAAATGATATTGATTATGTAACCTCTGAATTTATAGATTTCAATAATGCAATATCTAAAGTGCTAGAATTTAGCTCTCAAAATAAAAATACTCTTGTAATTGTAACAGCTGATCATGAAACTGGAGGATTAGCGATTACAGGAGGGAAAATAAAGAAATTTCAAATGAAAACTGATTTCAGCACCATAGGTCACACAGCCACTATGGTCCCCGTTTTTTCAATTGGTCCAAATTCAGATTTATTTTCTGGAATATATGATAATACTGATATATTTAAAAAAATGCTAAAAGCTTTAAACAACTAAACTATTTAGTTCGAGCTTTCATTATAATTTTTGATTTAAAATTAGCATCACTTTCAATTATAGTGAAAAAACTATTTATATAAGAAAAAGCTTCTGCATATTCTTTTGGATTGTCGAATTCATTTTCAAAACTTTTAACTGTTTCAAGAATTTCAGTTTTTTTGCTTAAAAATTGCTCTCTTATTTTTTGCAATACAGCCTCATCTCTTTTAAATCCTCTATAGACTCTATCTGTTACTCTCTCAATGCCTAATGTTTCATTTGCCACAGAATAGCTGGCGTTTACAAGTCCAGACATGTCAAAGTCATAAGGCAATGGTAATATTTTTTTATTAACATACAACAACTTACCATTATGCTGATAAGCAACTGAAAAATCCGTGTTACCAATCATGTATTGAAACAAAGCATTTTGAACAGAGGTTTCAGCATCCATAGCTAATGGATGAATAAATCTTTCGAAAACTTTACCTTCATGAAACTTTGCAACTTTTTTATCGTCTTCTATTAAGAACCCTGTAAGTTGATAATCTTTATGTTTTTTCCTTTTAACCTCTCTAAACTGAATATCTACCAATCTAGTTTTAAAATGATAAGGTGAAATATGCCCATATAGTTTATAAGCTATAAACTCTTTCAAAATATTATCATTTAAATCTTTTTCTATTTTACATGGAAGTACAAGTTTCAATTTTTTATTTCCTTGAAAAAGAGTCTCTTTAGAATCAGATTTTGAAATTTTCATTTTAATAGGAGGAAAATAACATGTATTTCTTCTGAAGTTTCCTCTAGCTCTAAGTCCTACAGGAAAATCAATCCAATCTCCGGTTTCAGACTTGTAAAATAAATCGGTATCAATATATGTTGAATCATTAGTTTTTTTGACGTCTTTATTTGAAAAAGTAAGTTTTAAAGACAACTTTTCTTTACTTGAAAAAAGTTTGTTAATTTTCGTTTGAGCGTAAGTCAATGAAAAAGAAAGTATCATGGCTGATACAAAAAGGAAGGGCTTAATTACTTGCATAGTATATTAAATGTTTATAATTTAACCAAATATAAATATTTTTAAATATAGTGAATCAATATTTTTCCATAATTAACAAGAGAACCTTCATAACATTTTTGATTACTCTTGCTGTTCCGTTTATTTTTTTCAATCTAAGTATATCTTATAATATAGATTTAACACTAATCAGTATAGCTATTATTTTCCCCTTAGTTTTTACCATTAGAGGGGCTTTTAGAAGACGAGAAAAAGCATTAGAACATTTAAGTAGTTTTAGAAGCAGCATGATGACATTAGAAAATTTATTTGATGAAAATATTAAAATGGAAAAAGATAAAAAAGAAATCATTGCTACTATTTTAATTGAAGTAAGTGATAAATTAGTTGATCATCTTTCAAAAAGCGACTATAATACAACTGATTTAGATAATACAATTAAAAAAATATATGATTTTGTAAAATCGAATACTGACTTAATTGGTGGAGGAAGAAAAGAAAAAATATTCAGGTTTTTAAGAGATGTTCATGAATCAATTGAAAATCTTATTGCTATACATACTCATAGAACCCCGATAAGCTTAAAAGCTTATTGTAAGATTTTTATATATATGTTTCCTGTAATTTACACCCCTACTATTATTGAAAAAATAGGTTTTGAAAAACCACAATGGATAACATATTTCATTGTTGTGTTAAGCTCTTTTATTCTTATTTCACTTTATAATATTCAAGATCAAATGGAATATCCTTTTGATAAGGACGGATTAGATGACATTAAATTAGATGAATTTAGATTAGACAGAAATAGGAAATAAATCTATTTGGAAACTAAAGTGTCAATTGTCTTGTACACTATTATCATCTTCGTCTTAAGATAATTTTAATATTATGCTATTCGCCTTTAATGCAATAATTAGCTGCAACTTGAAATGTTCTAAATTGATCTAGGCATTTTTTATTTTTTATTCCCCAATATTCTGATAGTGGATACAAACACATACAAGATTCTAATGAATAATTTGGGGCTTTATATTTAAGTCTTGAGATCTGAAACCCATAATTAAACTCATATATGAGGTGATAAATACCAAAAATAAAAAATAAAAAATAAAAAAATTTGATGTAAAACTTCATTTGAGATGGTTTTATAAAAAACTACTCTAATTCAAATATAGCTTTTAACTGGAAACAGAGTTAAACCAAATAAAAAAATTAAATTATTAAAAAGAGGCCTAATACTTCAGGTGAAATAATTAATTAACTTTTTAATATTCCATCCTCAAAAAAATAAGCCCCTTTATTAAAGGGGCTTTGAGAGATGATCGTGCGGGTGAAGGGACTCGAACCCCCAAGCCGTGAAGCACTAGATCCTAAGTCTAGCGTGTCTACCAATTTCACCACACCCGCTCAAAATATTATCGCGCACAAATATAATCAAGTTTTTATAAAAAAAATTTTATAACCGATTAAAAGCGTTAATCTTTGCAAGAAACAAATCTGTTCAATAACTTTTTAAAATGAATGTAATATCAAAAAAATTAAAAGATCGTTTCATTAATGAATTAATAGATTTTTTAAAAATACCCTCAATTAGTGCGGACTCTAAATATCAAAAAGAAGTTACTCGAGCTGCTATATGGACAGAAAAAGCATTGAAAAATGCTGGATGTGAAAAGACGAAAATATATTCAACTCAAGGTCATCCAATTGTATATGCTGAAAAAATAATTGATCCCAATTTACCTACAATTCTAACTTATGGTCATTATGACGTTCAGCCTGCTGATCCAATTGATTTATGGAAATCTCCACCTTTTGAACCAATTATAAAGAAAACTAAACTTCATCCAGAAGGAGCAATCTTTGCAAGAGGCTCTTGTGACGATAAAGGTCAAGTCTTTATGCACATAAAAGCTTTGGAAATGATGAATTTAGATAAATCTCTTCCTTGTAATATAAAATTCATGATTGAAGGTGAAGAAGAAATAGGAAGTAATAATCTTAAGCTTTTTATTAACGAAAATAAAAAACTATTAGAAAATGATATTATTTTAATCTCTGACACTAGTATGATAAGTAATGATCAACCATCTATTACATCTGGCTTAAGAGGCTTGAGTTACATGGAAGTGATCTTAACGGGCCCTAATAGAGATTTGCACAGCGGGCTTTATGGAGGCTCTGTGTTAAATCCCATAAATGAATTAGCTAAAATAATCGCAAAACTTCATGATGAAAATAATAAAATAACTATTCCTGGTTTTTATGATAAAGTTGTAAATTTAGATAAAATAGAACGTCTAAAAATATCGTCAATACCCTTTAATCTTGATCATTATCAACATGAATTAAAAATAAATGGAGTTGATGGAGAAAAAGGATATTCTACTATAGAAAGAAGCTCTATAAGGCCGACTCTTGATGTAAATGGGATTTGGGGAGGATATACCGATGAAGGGGCTAAAACAGTAATACCAAGTAAAGCGCATGCCAAAATATCAATGAGATTGGTTCCTGATCAAAATTGGAATGAAATTAGTTTGTTATTTGAGACTTATTTCAAATCACTAGTCCCAAAAGGGATTTCCGTTAAAATCATTAAACATCATGGAGGTTCTGCATACAGCACTTCCACTGAAGATATTGGCTATAAAGCTGCTCATATGGCGTATACTAATTCTTTCGGGATTGAGCCGATTCCTCAAAGAGGGGGTGGAAGTATTCCTATTGTTCCTTTATTTGAAGAATTACTAAACAGCAAAAGCATACTTATGGGATTTGGACTCGATAGTGATGCGATTCATTCACCAAATGAACATTTTGGTCTTTTTAATTTCTTTAAGGGCATTGAAACTATACCCCTATTTTATAAAAATTACACTAAACTATATAACGATTAGAGATTAATTAAAAATAAATCTGAAGCAATACCGTCTACTAAAAACCTAGCTTTTTTTGACGCTTTCAGTGTGTCACCATCCCAAAATAGATTTCTTAACCTTAAATGTTTTTTTGCATTTGTTTTTAATAATAAATAATATTTTTCTCCGAAATCATTATAAATTTTACTACTTGAAACGCCCCAAATAGTTCTTAATCCAGTCATTATATATTCATTATGTTTATCGACTTTAGATAGTTTTTCTCTTTTTATTGGCAATATGTTCTTTTCAATACTATTTATATAACTATTGTTATTAGAAATGTTCCAACTCCTAATATCACCATCATAACTATGCGCAGAAGGCCCTATTCCTAGATACATATTTCCTTTCCAGTAAGAACTATTGTTTTTTGAATAAAAATTATTTTTCCCAAAATTTGAAATTTCATAATGATCATATCCTTCTTTTTCAAAACAATTTACCATATAATTAAACTGTTTAAGAATACTTTCTTCGTCTAAAAGTTTAATTTTATTCTTGTTAACCCAATCATTTAAAACTGTTTTAGGTTCAATAGTTAATGCATAAGCAGAAATATGAGGAGGTGATAATGAAAGTGCTATTTGAATATTTTTAGCCCAGGTTTCCAATGATGTTTCAGGGATTCCATAAATTAAGTCTATTGAGAAATTTTTAAAAATCTTCTTTGCCTTTTCAATTACATTAATGGCTTGTTTAGAATCATGCGCCCTATTAATTAATTTTAAATCTGAATTAAAAAAACTTTGAACTCCAATACTTAATCTATTTATTCCAATGTTTTTATAAGATTCTAAATAACCATCTTCTATGTCATCAGGGTTTAATTCTAATGTTATTTCGCAGTTTTCGTCTAAAGAAAAATTAGCTTTAACTCTTTCAATTAGTGATTGGATATCATTTATTTTAAGAACTGAAGGCGTTCCTCCTCCAAAATAAATACTTTCTACAATTCTATTTTTTAATTCACTTTTCCGCAACTCCATCTCTTTCAACAATGAACCAATTAATTGATTTTTATTTTTAAATTGAGTTGAAAAATGGAAATTACAATAATGACAAGCCTGTTTGCAAAATGGAATGTGAAAATAAATTGAAGACATAAAAATAGTCTAAGCTTAATTACTTTATTTTTTTAATTTTTTGGGATTTTTATTTATAAAGGACTTCCAGCCCGTATATTCTTTTACTGGTCGACTTTCCTCCTTATTATAAAAATGACAAACTGCGGCAGCCAATCCATCTGTAGAGTCTAAGTTCTTTGGTAACTCTTTAAATCCTAATTGACTTTGTAACATTTTAGCAACCTGCTCTTTAGTTGCATTACCGTTACCTGTTATCGCCATTTTAATTTTTTTTGGTGAATATTCAGTAATTGGAATGTCTCTAGTTAAGCCTGCAGCCATAGCAACGCCTTGAGCTCTTCCAAGTTTCAACATAGATTGTACATTTTTTCCAAAAAAAGGAGCTTCAATAGAAATTGCGTCAGGATGATAAGTGTCAATTAATTCAATTGTTCTATCGAATATATACTTGAGTTTTAAATAATGATCTGAATATTTAGATAAGTCTAACTCATTTAAAAGTAAAAACTCCATCTTATTATTTATAACTTTTATTAATCCATAACCCATTAAAGTAGTACCTGGATCTATTCCTAGAATTATTTTTTCTGTCATTCTTCCAAACGAGATGCTATAACTCTAATTGGCACTTTTAATTGAGATGAAACGTAAATACCTACATTCGTTTTTACAGCAGGAAGAACTTGGGGTAAATCATCAATGGCAGCCTGAATAATTGAATTTAAATCAGGAAGTGCAGTTCTAATTCTAGAAGAATCTATAATTTCATTTATACTGAAATAGCCTTCTTTATCGATATCTAAAACTAAAATTAATTCATCATTAATCGATTCTGTAGCATAAAGGTTAGCTGCATAAATAAAATCGCTAATCAAATCATTAATTGAATTTTCAAAACATTTTTTTTGTTCTACATCATCAACACTTTCACACTCAGTAAAGGATGGGGATTGATCAGCTTTCGACCATTTAGATTGATTTTTTATTTGGATTGCAGAAATAGATTCAGTATTAAAATATGAGCATGAATTTAAAAGGAATACTATTAATAATAAATAATTTATTTTTTTTAAATAAGACATAAAAAGAATTTTTATATTAACTAAAGTTATTTTAAAATTAATGTTTTTTGTTTAATACTTAAGATTTTATTTAATGATAATAATATTTTAAAATGGATATCCTAATTATTGTTATAAGTTTGTTTTTTATTATTCTTGGAATATTTGGAAGTTTTATTCCAGTTATTCCTGGACCGTTAACTACTTGGATTAGTTTTCTCATTATTAAGATTTCAGGAGTTATAATCATTAGTAATTTGTTTTTAATATCAACTTTAATTATAGCTATATCAGTTTTGTTGATTGATTATATTATCCCTATACTTGGAACAAAAAAGTTTGGTGGTTCAAAAAAAGGAATCTTTGGCTCAACAATTGGTTCAATAATTGGTTTCTTTATTTTAGGACCTATTGGAGTTTTATTTGGTTCATTTATTGGTGCATTTATTGGTGAATATATTAATAAATCTAATTTTAAAACAATTTTTAAAGCCTCATTAGGTTCAATAATTGGTTTTACAACAGGGGCCTTATTAAAACTTTCTATTAGTTTAATTTATTTTATTTTATTTATAGAAATCATATCGGAGAAATATTTTTAAATTTTCTTTAACATGAATTATTTATTAACTATGTATAAATAAAATAGTTTAAATTTGTAATATTCATGGAATTATTCATTATAACGTTTATACTTATCTCTGCTGCTTTTGCAGGAATAGCTATTAAAATAATTTTAAAGAAAAATGGTCAATTTTCAGGAACATGTGCAAGTCAAAGCCCGTTTTTAAATACTCAAAATAAGCCTTGTGGAATTTGTGGAAAATTACCAAAAGATATAGATTGTAAAAAGCAGAATATAATTACCTAATAAATAATTTTTATTTCTTTTCATGAAAATTATAACTACAATAGACGCCATTAATCTTGCAAAAAAAAATAATCAAAAGGGTTATAATTTTTTATTTGAAAAATTTTGGGGATATATTTTTAATTATCAACTTAAAAAAACAAATAATGAAGAAAAAGCCGAAGATATTACAATTAGAACTTTAGCTCAAGCATTTGATAAGATTGAAACATTTAATTCAAATTTTGAATTCAAAACATGGTTAATTGCAATTTCTAAAAATATTCATATTGACCAATCAAGGAAAGATCATAGTTTAAAAAAACTAAATATTTCTGATTACAATCTTAAGTTAATCATAGATATTCCTGATTCAAATCTTTCTCCTGAAGATAAATTAATTACTAAACAAAATTTTTTAAAATTACTTTTTAATATAAAATCTTTAAAAAATGAATATAAATACATAATTCATTTAAGGTTTTTTGAAGAGCTCTCATATAAGGAAATAAGTGTAAAAATGAATCAACCTCTCAATACAATTAAAGTAAAATTATTGAGAGCAAAAAAATTATTAGCAAATAAAATACTTAATGAGAGTTGACTATTTAAAAAAGTTAGGCCCCGGCTTGTTATTTGCAGGAGCGGCCATTGGAGTTTCTCATCTTGTTCAGTCAACTAGAGCAGGAGCAGATTATGGATGGGGGCTTTTATGGGCATTAATAATTGTTAATTTATTTAAATATCCTTTTTTTCAATATGGACCAAGATTTGCGTTGGCTACCAAAAAAAGTTTATTGGAGGGGTATTTTAAAATGGGGAAAATTTATTTGTGGATATATTTCATAATTAATATAGCTACAATGTTTACAATTCAATCAGCTGTTACTATAGTTACAGCAAGCTTAGCTTCTAAAGTTTTTGGAATTACTCCTGATTTAATTATTTGGAGTCTCATTGTTACTTCAATTTGTTTTTCTATACTATTAATAGGAAAATATAATTTATTAGATCGTATTATAAAATGGATAATTTTAGCACTTACTTTAAGCAGTATAACTGCATTCTTAATTGCTTTTACAAATAATACTTCAAGTTTATCTTTTACACAAATTCTTCCCGAAGGAAATAAACTTATTTTTTTAATTGCATTTATGGGATGGATGCCTGCTCCTTTGGATATATCAATATGGCATTCGCTTTGGACTATTGAAAAAAATAAAAATTCTAATAAACTTAACACTAAAGAAGGTATAGATGACTTTAATATTGGCTATCTAACTACTGTTGTTTTAGGAATTTGCTTTATGGGCCTTGGTGCTCTAGTAATGTTTAATTCTAATTTAGAGTTTTCAAATAAAGGTGGAGCTTTTGCTGATCAATTGATAAATCTTTATACTTCAACTCTTGGTGAGCATTTTTATATATTTATTACTGTAGCAGCTTTAACAACTATGTTTAGTACAACTCTTACTACACTTGACGCTTCTCCCCGTGCAATGGAAAAAACATCTCAATTACTTTTTCCAAAGAATAAATCATTTAATTATTTATTCTGGATTATAATCTTATCAATTGGAACGTCCTCTATATTTATTTTTTTACTCTCAGAAATGGGAAAACTAGTAGAAATAGCTACCGTTTTATCTTTTATAACAGCTCCATTCTATGCTTTTTTGAATTATCGTTTAGTCATAAGTAATCAAATGCCTGAAAAATTTAAACCTAATAAATTTATGCGAATTTTAAGCGTTTCTGGGATCATTTTCTTATTAAGTTTTACTATAGGATATCTTATAAAGATATAGAATCTAAGTTTGTATATTTGCATTGAAATTAATTTTAAATGTCTGTTGAATTAAAAAATTCTTCTAAAACTGGAAAACCTAATTGGCTTAGAGTAAAACTCCCTACAGGGAAAAAATATAGTCAACTTAGAGGTTTAGTTGATAAATACAAATTAAATACAATTTGCTCCTCTGGAAGCTGCCCTAATATGGCAGAATGTTGGGGTGAAGGAACAGCTACATTTATGATACTTGGTAACATTTGTACAAGATCTTGTGGTTTTTGTGGAGTTAAAACTGGTCGTCCAGGAAATGTAGATTGGTCTGAACCTGAAAAAGTCGCAAGATCAATTAAAATAATGAATATTAAACATGCTGTTATAACTTCTGTTGACAGGGATGATCTTAAAGATATGGGGTCTATAATATGGGCTGAAACTGTAAATGCTATTAGAAGAATGAATCCAAGTATAACATTGGAAACTTTAATTCCTGATTTTCAAGGAAATCATAGAAATATAAATAGAATCATAACTGTAACTCCTGAAGTAGTATCTCATAATATAGAAACAGTTAAGCGATTAACAAGGGAAGTTCGTATTCAGGCTAAATACAATAGAAGTTTGGAAGTCCTTAAATACTTAAAAGATAGTGGTGTTAGAAGAACTAAATCTGGAATCATGTTAGGCTTAGGGGAAGAAGAAGAAGAGGTTATTGAAGCCTTACATGATTTAAAAAATTCAGGAGTTGATATAGTGACTATTGGTCAATATTTACAGCCTTCTAAAAAACATTTAGCCGTTAAAAAATTCATTAATCCAGATCAATTCAAAAAATACGAAACGCTGGCTAATAACCTAGGATTTATACATGTAGAAAGTGGCCCTCTAGTTCGTTCTTCATATAAAGCTCACAAACATATAGAATAATTTATTTTCCTAATAAAAAATCTTTAATCAATATATCAAATTTATTTTTTTCGCTTTTTTCAAAACATATTTTAATGGGAATATAAAAAATTGGAATATTCTTAATTAATGGCGATAACCTTACGTAATCTTTTTCAGTTGTTAAAATTAAATTTTCATGACCTAATTTTTTTATTTTCACTACATCTTTATTTTTGAAATTATGATGATCTGAGAATTTCATAAAATCAAAAGTTAAATTTAAGAATTTTAAATGCATTACAAGGGGATCAGGATCAGCGACTCCAGTTACAAGTAAAAATTTTTTATTTTTTAATTCTAAAATAGATATTTTTTTATTTTCGCTAAATACTTCATTGCTGTAATTAAGAAAAGAAAAGAAAATTTTTTGATTTTTAAGTAAATCTATTTTTTTAATAATTTTATTTTTCTCTTTAAGATCAATATTTTTAGGACATTTAGTTACAATTATCACATCTGCTCTTCTAACCCCTTTTATGTTTTCTCTTAAATTTCCATATGGTAAAATGTGATCATCATAAAAAGGGGTTTTATAGGTAGTTAAGAGAATTGATAATCCAGGAATCACCCATCTATGTTGAAAAGCATCGTCCAATAAATATATTGAATTCTCTTTTTTATTATTTAACAAAAAATCCATACCCTCCTTTCTGCTTTCGCAAACTACAATTCTTGAAGAAGGATGTTTTGAAAAAAGCATCTTTGGCTCATCTCCTACTTCTCTAGCTGCTGAAGCAGACGTTACCTCTAAAACACCCTTTGATTTTCTATTATAACCTCTACTTAATATTGAAATTTCATAAATATCTTCAAATAAGCAAATTAAATAATCCACTAAAACTGATTTGCCAGTTCCACCAGTTGACAAATTACCAACGCTAATAATTGACTCATCATAAACTTTACTTTTGAATATTTTTAAATCAAAAAAAATATTTCTAATAGAGGTTATTAAATCATAAATATATGATGGTAATATCAGAACTGACTTAATCAATTTCATGAGGACCAATATAATATTATATTTGTAAATAATACCTCTATCTTGTTAAGTCGATACAAGTTTAAAGTTAAATATTGGGAGTAAATGAAAATTAAAAAAATTATTACTATACTTGAACAATGGGCTCCATTATCATATGCGGAAGAATTTGACAACGTGGGGCTTTTAGTTGGAAATAAAAATTTAGATTGTACTGGACTACTAATTACTATTGACACAACAGAGGCGATAATAGAAGAAGCTATAGAGAAAAAATGCAATCTAATTGTAAGTTTTCATCCAATTATTTTTTCAGGATTAAAAAAATTAACTGGAAAAAACTATGTAGAGAAGATTGTAGTTAAAGCGATTGAAAACAAAATAGCTGTCTATTCAATTCATACAGCTCTAGATAATCATAAATTTGGGGTTAGTTATAAAATTGGCGAAAAATTAGGATTATTAAATCAAAAAATATTAATTCCAAAAAATAATACTTTAAAAAAATTAAGTGTTCTTACCCCTGAAAATAAGTGTGAGGAAATATTAAATGCCTTATATTTAATAGGTGCAGAAGAAATAGGTGATTATGAGAATTGTATTTTTACAATTTCAGGGACTGGAACTTTCATGGGAAACAACAAAAGTAATTCCAGTTTTAGCCTTCGGCATAAAAAAATTATAGCACCTGAAAAGCAAATTAATATGATTTTTAATAATAACATAAAAAATAAGATAATTAAAGTATTAGAAGAATTGCATCCTTATGATAAAATTAGATATGAAATTTATAGCATAGATGATATTAATCAAGATATAGGAATGGGATCTATTGGAGAATTAAAAAACCCTCTTGATTCAATTAAATTTATGGAATTAGTTAAATATAAAATGAAAACTAAATTAATTAAGCATAGTGAACTTCTTCATAAAAAAGTTGTAAAAGTTGCCGTTTTAGGTGGCTCTGGAAGTTTTGCAATAGAGAATGCTATACTTGAAAATGCTGATGTCTATATAACTTCTGACTTAAAATATCACGATTTTTTTAAAACTGAAAATAAGATCATTTTGATGGATATAGGGCATTATGAAAGTGAACAATTCACAAAAAATTTAATCTACGAGTATCTTACAAAAAAATTGACTAATTTTGCGTGCATTTTATCACAAGTTCAAACCAATCCAATAAAGTATTTCTAAAAATATGGCAAAGAAAAAAGAAATTTCAGTAGAAAAAAAACTAAGAGCATTATTCGATTTACAACTTATCGATTCAAGAATTGATGAGATAAGAAATGTAAGAGGTGAATTGCCTTTAGAAGTTAACGATCTAGAAGATGAAATCTCTGGACTTACAATTAAAATGAATAGTCTAACTGATGAATTAAAGGAATATGATTCATTAATTAAAGAAAGTAAAAATACTATTGAGAAGGCTAAAGAATTAATTAAAAAATATTCTGAAAAATTAAAAAATGTTAGAAATAATAGAGAATATAACTCTATTGTTAAAGAAGAAGAATATCAACAATTAGAAATTGAACTTGCCGAAAAGAAAATTAGAGATTTTAAAGTTAAAACTGAACAAAAAAATGAAATAATTAGTCTACTTCAAGAGAAATTAGATGATAAAAATAGTCATCTTAAAGGCAAAAAAGACGAGTTAGATGAAATAATGAACGAGACTAAAATAGAAGAAGATTTACTTATAAAACAATCTGAAATTTATGAGCAAAAAATTGAAGCACAATTAATTAAAGCTTATAAAAGAATCAGAGGTAATGTTAAGAATGGCCTAGCTATTGTTCCTGTTGAAAGAGGCGCTTCTGGAGGCTCTTATTTTACGATACCCCCTCAAGTCCAAATGGAAATTGCTTCAAGACAAAAAATAATTACAGATGAATTTAGTGGTAGAATTCTTGTAGATTTAGACCTTGCTAATGAAGAAAAAGTAAAAGTTACTAAGATGATTAGATCTTTATAATTAGAAATTAGTTTTTCATACACTGAATGTGATAAAATTTAGCTTTCTATTTTTCTTGTTTTCACAACCCCATAATCCTTCAAATTTACTCAACTGAGCATTAACTGTAAATCCTAATTGAAGTGTTGCAATTGAAATTTTTGTTTTAATAATAAATAAAATTTTAAGTTTTATCTATTATCCAGGAGCTCTTGTATTTAGTTTGTAAATAGATCTAGGCTAGTAGAAGTCACCAAATACCGCTCTAATTAGCTTTTTTATTTAATTTGTTAGTCAGTGGTTTGTCTGCGTCAGCAAGATTATATCCGCTAACGTCTAATATCCCTACCCATTCATATTTGTCATGATCCGTTAATTTATCTGGATCTGATTTAGTTTTACACTTATATCCAACTAGATGAATTATAAACTCATCATAATGATGAATGTTTTCAGAAGAAAAACCTAAATCGAAAACTTTCAAATCCAACTCTTCTTTCAACTCTCTTTCAAGAGCATCTTTATCTGTTTCACCTTCCTCTACTTTACCGCCAGGAAACTCCCAATGGCCTCAAAGACTTCTCTCTTTTTCTCCTGGTCAACAAGATTTTATCATCCTTAAATATCAAACCGCAAACTACTCTAATCATAAGGGTTAAGTTTGATGGATGCTCATAGAGTTTCATCTGGAGGTGCCCCATCTATTATGATTGGGAAAGAATAGTTTTTTATAAACCCCCTAATCACATTCAAAGTTCTAACACCTCTAATCAACTTTAGTGGCGTTTTCTATCCGAAAAAGAATAGATAAAGAGTGGGATGATAAAAGGATTGAATCATATAAATCAGACTTTAATAGGAGTTTTGAAATACTTAAAAGTGAAATACAAAGTATAAAGGAAAATGGAGTTGATTATGGAATGTGGAAAAGAGATGAGGATTTTAGTAGTAGACTAAAAAACATTGTAAATGTTAAAGAAAGGAAGTTTAGAAGTTTATTAAAGTTTGATGTTTGGAATGTAAAGGAAGTTGATATGGTAAATGGATATGTGAGTTTACTATACAGAGTTTTTAGAGGAATAAGGGATTTGAAAAAAGGTGAAAGTAAGTTTGATGATACTATAAGAAATATTGTTGGTGATTGTGATGGAAATGACTTTTTAGAAATGTATAAAGACTGTTTTGTTGGTGAGGATAGATTGGATTATTGCCAATATGTAAGTGTTAGATTAGATAAGTTTGAGTTGTCTGATAGTAGAAGAGGATATATAAAAGAGTTGGTAATGTATATACTGAATGGTAAAAGAGATTTTGGTAGGGATTTGAGATTTGTAGATGGAAAATATGATTATGATGAGATTGGTAAAATACTATTTGGTAAAAGAGGATTTGAGTGTATTGAGAAGATAAAAAATACTGACATAGATTTTAAGAAAGGAAGGAAGTTTTATGGGTTTGAGAGATATAAAAATATGAGTAGAGTATTAATGGGTATGGAAGTTGTGTTTATGGAAGGAAGATTTAGAAAGTTGATAAGTGAAGGGATAAGGTATTTGAATATATATGATGGATTGATTGTTAGTAGTGTAGATGTAAACATAGTTTTAGAGATAATGAATGAAGAAGTATTAATGGATAATATGAATAGTAGTATTAGGTTTGTTGTGAAATAATATTTCAGATATTTTTGGTAAGTTTATAGGTGAAGAATAGAAAATAATAGATGATATGAGTATATATGATGATATAGAAGATGATGGATTTAATGTTGGATTAAGTCTAAGTAAAAGAGATTTTAAGAGTGAGATGTTAGATTACATTGATGGAATGAAGAAGATTTTGAAAAAGGGAAGGTATATTTTAGATATTTAACCCTATGAAAAATAAATATATCGTTCTTAATCAGTCCGGAAAATTCCAACGTAAGGAAAACACCATTGATTTAAAATTGTCAGAAGGAGAAGCCTTGGTGAGAATAAAAAAGATTGGGGTTTGTGGAACAGACTATCACGCTTTTAGGGGCAACCAACCTTTTTTTACTTACCCTAGGGTACTCGGTCATGAACTGGGTGCTGAAGTTGTTCAACTGCAATATGCGTCTGATGATCTTGCAATTGGAGATCGTGTGGCTGTAGAACCGTACCTAAATTGCGGTAGATGTCAGCCTTGTCGCAATGGTAAAAGCAATTGTTGTGAGCAATTAAAGGTACTGGGAGTTCATGTCGACGGTGGTATGGCAAGCTACCTTAAAGTACCTGTTAATAAACTTCACCGCTCCTCTGAACTGAGTTACGATCACCTGGCTACCATAGAGTTTTTGGGGATTGGTGCACATGCAGTTGAAAGATCCAACATTAAAAAAGGGGATACCGTTTTGGTCATTGGAGCCGGGCCTATAGGGCTATCTGTGGTTCAATTTGCAAAGCTGAAAGGCGTCAAAGTCGTGGTGATGGATTTTAATAAAAATCGTCTGAATTTTGCTCAATCTCGATTGAAAGCCGATGAAATTATCTGTCCTGAAAAGGATTTTTCACCAGAGAAGCTAAGAGAAGTATTGAATGGCGACCTTCCTGATGCTATTTTCGATGCCACTGGAAATAAAGCCTCAATGGAAAACTCTTTTAATTTTTTGTGTTCTGGAGGCAAATTAATCTTTGTAGGTTTATTTATTGGTGAAATTCAGTTTCACGATCCCCTGTTTCATAAAAATGAAATTACATTGATGGCAACAAGAAATGCTCTGCCGCAAGAATTCAAAAAAATCATTCAATTGATGGAGCAAAAGAAAATCGATATCAACCATTGGATCACCCACTCTTGTAATTTTGACGAATTTCCCGATACCATCGAAAATTGGATCGATCCAGAACAAATGGTAATCAAAGGGATGATATCACTTTAATCATTAAGATCATTAAACAATGAGCGTTATAAAAACAATACTATTTCCGCAGCGGAAATGAAGTTATATTTTATATATTTTTTTATGATAATGATATATTATTATTTATATATTAGATGTTATGGAAGAGTATAAATGGTATAGTAAAAATAGAAAGTATAGTTATGGTGATTATGAAGTTATTGATGGTATAGGATTATATTATAATGAAGATAGTGGTAAATGGTTAAATAGATTGAATAAGAAAAGTATAATTGAGAAATATATACGATATGAGTTTAGTTGTTTTGATGATAAAAATATAGAAAGAGAGTTTTGGATCGCAAACTGGAGTTGGGTTTGATTATTTAGGTGTTACAAATTCATTAAGTGATGCTGTAATAGGTTTGATTTTAAATCCTCAAAGAGATTAATCAAGCCAATTTACTTAAACATCTTATGATTTTAAGTAATTCTAATAATGTTTACCCTCAGATTAGGGGTGAAATTTATAATGAGCTAGATGATTTATCTACATGGCTTAAT
>Ga0114997_10000741_pt1 | contig 27048 bp, 34 predicted proteins | sample ArcticOcean_MG_C_2_FD_87045 | JGI IMG/M metagenome (GOLD analysis project Ga0114997, IMG submission 87045) | Marine microbial communities from western Arctic Ocean - ArcticOcean_MG_CB4_136 | ecosystem: Environmental > Aquatic > Marine > Oceanic | place: Arctic Ocean: Canada Basin | collected... | reverse complement strand
TTGAACAAGGGGACACTTCCCCAAAAAGGAGGGGTTCCAGAGCGGTCAAATGGGGCGGGCTGTAAACCCGTTGACTTCGGTCTTCGAAAGTTCGAATCTTTCCCCCTCCACCATTCAATAAATATTTATGCAATAATGGAGTGTTATTCTTGGTGTTGTGCGGGTGTAGTTCAATGGTAGAACGCTAGCCTTCCAAGCTGGATGTAAGAGTTCGATTCTCTTTACCCGCTCCAAGAAAAAAATTATTAATAAAAACAACAACTGAGGTAAAAAAGAAATGTCAAAAGAAAAGTTCGTAAGAAATAAACCACATTGTAATATTGGTACAATCGGTCATGTAGATCATGGTAAAACAACTTTAACAGCAGCTATCACAAAAGTTTTATCTGAAGCTGGTGGAACTAGTAGTGCAAAGTATACTGCCTACGATCAAATTGATAAAGCTCCTGAAGAAAAAGAAAGAGGAATTACAATTTCAACCGCTCACGTTGAGTATGAAACTGAAAAAAGACACTATGCGCACGTAGACTGTCCAGGTCACGCTGACTATGTTAAAAACATGATCACAGGTGCCGCACAAATGGATGGAGCAATTTTAGTAGTTAATGCTGCTGATGGTCCTATGCCGCAAACTAGAGAACATATTCTTTTAGCTAGACAAGTTGGTGTCCCATCTCTTGTAGTTTATTTAAATAAAGTTGACCAAGTAGATGATAAAGAAATGATTGACCTAGTTGAAGAAGAAATTAGAGAACTATTAACATCATATAAATACCCTGGAGACAAAACTCCAATTGTTAAAGGTTCTGCTTTAGCTGCTGTTGAAGGTGGTGATGAAGCAATTGGAAAAAATTCTATTATGGAGTTAATGAAAGCTGTTGATGAATTTATACCTCAACCAGAAAGACCAAAAGACAAACCTTTCTTAATGCCCGTTGAAGATGTTTTTTCAATATCAGGAAGAGGAACTGTTGCGACAGGTAGAATAGAATCTGGCGTTGTAAAAACAGGTGAAGAAGTAGAAATTGTTGGTATTAAAGAAACAAAGAAATCAGTTTGTACAGGTGTTGAAATGTTTAGAAAACTTTTAGACACAGGTGAGGCTGGAGACAATGTCGGTATACTTTTAAGAGGTGTTGAGCGTGATGATATTGAAAGAGGGCAAGTTCTTTGTAAAGCTGGTTCAATTACACCACATACTAAATTTGAAGCTCAAGCTTATGTACTAAAAAAAGAAGAGGGAGGAAGACATACTCCTTTCTTTACTAAGTATAGACCTCAGTTTTACTTTAGAACAACTGATGTAACTGGTGAAGTAGAATTACCAAAAGGTACAGAAATGATTATGCCTGGTGATGATGCTAAGTTCATAGTTAAGTTGATTACACCAATTGCAATGAGTGAAAAATTAAACTTTGCTATTCGAGAAGGTGGTAGAACAGTTGGAGCTGGAGTGGTAACAAAAATTATAGAGTAAACACTATAGGAGTGTAGCTCAATTGGTAGAGCGCCGGTCTCCAAAACCGGAGGCTGAGGGTTCGAGTCCCTCCGCTCCTGCCAATTAAAGAAACCTGTATTATGAAAAATCCACTAAAATTTATTCAGGATGTTAAACAAGAAGCTTTTAAAGTATCCTGGCCAACAAAAAAAGAAACTATGCAAGGAACTATAATGGTAGTTGCTATGGCAATAGTAGCTTCTTTATTTTTTCTTTTATTGGATCAGATATTTAGGTTTCTTTTAGAAGCTGTTTTAAAAGTGAGTATATAATGAAAAATTGGTATATTGTTCAATCACACTCTAGTTTTGAAAATAAAGTAGCAGGTTTAATTAAAGAAGAGGCTGAAAAATTAAAAGTTTCTGAAAAAATAGAAGAAATTGTTGTTCCAACACATGATATTACTGAAGTTAAAAGAGGCAAAAGAATACAAAGAAAGAAAAAATATTTTCCAGGGTATGTTTTAATTAAATCTGAAATGGATAACGATTTGTACCACATGATCAGAAATATTAAGAGAGTTAGCGGTTTTTTAGGATCAAAGGGTATTCCTTCTCCTGTATCTGATAAAGAAATAGAAAAGATATTAGGCCAAATAAAAGATGGTGTAGCTCAACCAAAATCTGGTATAGAATATAGCATTGGAGAAAAAGTCCAGGTAATTGATGGACCGTTTGCTTCTTTTAGTGGACTGGTTGAAGAGGTAGACGAGGACAAATCACGATTAAAAGTTTCTGTGTCTATTTTTGGCAGACCAACACCAGTAGATTTAGAATATAATCAAGTTGAGAAAGCAGGTTAATGGCTAGTAAAGAAATAAGTGGATATGTAAAATTGCAGATTAAAGGTGGTCAAGCTAACCCGGCACCTCCTGTTGGTCCAGCTTTAGGGCAAAGAGGAATTAACATAATGGAATTCTGTAAAGCATTTAATGAAAAAACAAAAGCATTTATTGGAAAACCAGTTCCTGTAGTTATTACAGTTTATAAGGATAAAAAATTTGACTTCATTATAAAATCACCACCAGCTTCTCATTTTATTAAGGAGGCAGCAAAATTAAAAAGTGGATCAAAAGAACCAGGAAGAAATATAGTTGCATCTATAACAAAAAAACAAGCCGAAGAAATTGCAAAAAATAAAATGAAAGATCTAAATGCAAATGATTTAGAACAAGCTGTAAAAATAATAGCCGGATCAGCAAGATCTATGGGCATAGAGGTAAAAGAATAATGGCATCAAAAAGATTTAAAAAATTACCAGTAAAAACTTCAGATTTGCCTTCAGAAGAAATTAAAAATTTAATTATAATAGTTAAAAAAAACTGCACAACAAAATTTGATGAATCTGTTGATTTAAATTTACAAATTAATAATAAACAAAAAAAAAGTGAAGTTAATATAAGAACTGTTGTGAATTTACAAGGTGGTACAGGTAAAAAAGTTAAAGTTGCAGTAGTTTGTGAAGATACAAAAATTCAAGAAGCTAAAGATGCTGGAGCAGAAATTGTTGGTGGAGATGATTTTATTGAAAAGATTAAGGGTGGTGAACTAAATTTTGAAAAATTAATATGTACACCCTCTATGATGATTAAACTTTCAAAACTCGGGAAAGTTTTAGGTCCAAAAGGTTTAATGCCAAACCCAAAACTTGGATCTGTAACTGATGATTTAAAAAAAGCTGTAACTGATGCAAAATCAGGTCAAGTTCAAATTAGAAATGACAAAGATGGAAATATTGGAGTAAGTATAGGTAAAAAATCTTTTCATGATGATCAGTTATTAAAGAATTATCATGCAATAATTGATGTACTTGAAAAAGAAAAATCAAATAATGTCTTAAAGGGTGATTTAATTAAAAATATCTTTGTAACTTCAAGTATGGGAGTTTCATACAAAGTTAAATTAGGTAAAAGTATATAGTTATGATGAACAAAGAACAAAAAAAAAATTATATAAGTGACATTTCAGCTCAATTTGAAAATAGTGAGGCAGTTCTAGTAACGCACTATCAAGGTCTTACAATGTCTCAATTAGATGAACTAAGATCTCAAATGAGGGAACATGGAATAAAATTTAAAATAACAAAAAATAGAATTACAAAGCTTGCACTAGAAAAAACTAAGTGTAAAGATTTATCAAATTTATTCACTGGGCCCACAGCAGTGGCATTTTCAAATGATGCTATTATTTCAGCTCGAATTTTATCAAAATTTTCAAAAAATAATGAAAACCTTAAACTTCTAGGTGGAATTATGGGTAATGAAGTTCTAGATCAAGCCGCAGTTCAAAATGTTGCTAATTTACCAACACTTGATGAGGCACGAACGAAAATTGTTAGTATTTTAGCTACACCAGCCTCAAAATTTGTAAGTATTTTACTTGCACGTTCCGAAAAAATGAGTACTTTGACCCCAGAAATTTCTGAAAAAACAACCTAACAAAGTGGTAAAATTACATGCCTGATTTAAATAAAATTATTGAAGACTTATCAAAATTAACCGTTGTTGAAGCAGCTGAATTGTCAAAACAACTTGAAGACAAATGGGGCGTTACAGCTATGGCTGCAGCACCACCAGCAGCAGCAGGTGGAGCAGCACCAGCTGAAGAAAAAGATGAATTTACTGTTATGTTAGTTTCAGCTGGAGATAAGAAAATTAATGTTATTAAGGAAGTTAGAGCAGCAACATCTTTAGGACTTAAAGAAGCAAAAGATTTAGTAGAAGCAGCACCAAAAGAAGTTAAAACAGGTGTTAATAAAAAAGATGCTGAAGAAATTAAAGCTAAGCTGGAAGCAGCTGGTGCTAAAGTAGAACTTAAGTAAATTAATAGAAAGAATTAAAATACTGATTAATTTATTAATCAGTAATATACGCTAGATGCAATTATCTTTTACTGAAAAAAAAAATGTTAGAAAAAATTTTGGTAAGCTTAAAGAAAGCTTATCTATTCCAAACTTAATAGAAGTTCAAAAAAACTCATATAAACAATTAACTGAATATAAACCAGACCCAGATCAACAACTAATTAAAGGTTTTGATAGAGTTTTTAAAAGTATTTTTCCAATTGAAGATTTAAATGACAGAGCTACTTTAGAATATGTTTCTTATAGGTTAGAAAAACCAAAATTTGATACTGAAGAATGTATCCAAAGAGGCTTGAATTATTCTTCAGCATTAAAATGCACCTTAAGATTAGTTATTTACGAAATTGATCAAGAGAATAATACTAAAGATATTTTATCTGCTAAAGAACAAGAGGTTTACATGGGTGAAGTCCCGATGATGACTGATAGTGCTACTTTTATAACAAATGGTGTTCAAAGAGTTGTTGTAAATCAGATGCATAGAAGTCCAGGTGTTTTCTTTGATCATGATAAAGGCAAGTCTCATGCTAGTGGTAAATTATTGTTTAATTGTCGTGTTATACCAAATAGAGGATCATGGTTAGATTTTGAATATGATGTAAAAGATTTTCTTTATTTTAGGATTGATAGAAAGAAAAAAATTTTAGTGTCAACTTTGTTACTAGCTCTAGGATTTTCTAAGCCAGATATTGTAGATGAATTTTATAAAAAAGAATCTTTCATTTTCAATGCAGAAAAAAATAAATGGAAAACAAAATTTAATCCTGAAAATTATAAAGCTAAAAATTTTTCAGAAGTAGTTGCTGATGCAAAAACTGGAAAGATTGTTATTAAACTTGGAGATAAAGTTAATTTCTTAAACGCTAAAAAATTAGCAGATAATGGACTAAAAGATATACATGTAACTAATGAATCTTTATTCGGAAAATTTCTTCATAAAGATATTAAAATTAGTGAAGATGAAATATTTAAAATTGGTACTGAGCTCAATGAAACTATATTGCAAACTATTATAGATGCTAAAATTTCAACTATTGAAATATCAATAACCAACTCTATTAATAAAGGCCCATATCTTTTAAATTCAATTTTTAATGATAAAAATGAAAATACGGCAGATGCAATTACTGAAATTTATAAAGTTTTACGACCTGGTGAACCACCAACAGAAGAAATAGCTAAAAAAATATTTAATAATTTATTTTTTAGTTCAGACAGATATGATCTTTCTGATGTTGGAAGAGTTAAAATGAACTCTAGACTTAATCTTACCTGCTCCGACAAAATCACCATCCTAAGAAATGATGATATTTTATCAATTGTTAAAAAAATGCTTGATTTAAGAGATGGTAAAGATGAAGTTGATGATATTGACCACCTTGGGAACAGAAGAGTTAGATCAGTAGGTGAGCTTGTGGAGAACCAAGCTAGAATAGGCGTTTATAGAATGGAACGAGCTATCAAAGAAAAAATGACAACTTTAGATATAGAGTCGGCAATGCCTCAAGATTTAATTAATGCAAAACCTTTGACAGTTTCCTTAAAAGATTTTTTTGCAACTTCACAGTTGTCTCAATTTATGGATCAAACAAATCCACTTTCAGAAATTACACATAAAAGAAGAGTATCAGCCCTTGGCCCAGGTGGTTTAACAAGAGAAAGAGCAGGATTTGAAGTTAGAGATGTTCACCCAACTCATTACGGTAGAATATGCCCAATTGAAACACCAGAAGGACCGAACATTGGTTTAATAAATAGTTTATCAACTTATGCTAAAATTAATAAATATGGATTTATAGAAAGTCCTTATAAAAAAGTTAAAAATGCAGTCGTTGAAGATAAAATCGAATATCTTTCAGCAATGGAAGAAACAAAATTTGTTATTGCTCAAGCTAACTCAAAAGTAGATAAAAATGGAAAAATTACAGAAGACCTAGTTTCTTGCAGACATAACTTAAATTTTATGCTTTCTAAAGCAGAGAACATCGATTATATTGATGTTTCACCAAAACAATTAGTTTCTGTTGCCGCCTCTTTAATTCCTTTCTTAGAAAATGATGATGCAAATAGAGCATTGATGGGATCAAACATGATGAGACAAGCAGTCCCATTATTAAAACCAGAATCGCCATTAGTTGGAACAGGTATTGAAAGTGATGTTGCTTTAGATTCAGGAGTTACAATTGTTGCCAGAAGAGAAGGTGTTGTTGATAAGATTGATGGAAAAAGAATTGTAATCAAAGCAACAGAAGAAACAGATTTTACTAAATCAGGAGTTGATATTTATAATTTACAAAAATTCAAAAGATCAAATCAAAATACTTGTATAAATCAAAAACCATTAGTTAGAGTCGGAGATAAAGTTAAATCAGGTGATATTATTGCAGATGGCCCAGCAACAAAACTTGGAGAGTTAGCACTTGGAAAAAATGTTACAGTAGCATTTATGCCATGGCTAGGTTATAATTTTGAAGATTCAATTCTTATTTCAGAAAGATGTGTTACAGATGATGTGTTTACTTCTATACATATTGTTGAATATGAAGTCATGGCTAGAGACACAAAACTAGGTGAAGAAGACATTACTAGAGATATTCCAAACGTAAATGAAGAGTCACTTAAAAATTTAGATGAATCAGGAATTGTTTATATTGGCGCTGAAGTTAAAGCTGGTGATATATTGGTTGGAAAAGTTACACCTAAAGGAGATTCTGCATCTGGTCCCGAAGAAAAACTTTTGAGATCCATTTTTGGAGAAAAAGCTATCGATGTAACTGATACTTCATTAAAAATGTCAAGAGGTAGTGCAGGCGTAGTTGTTGATGTTAGAGTTTTTAATAGACACGGTATCGAAAAAGATGAAAGATCTATAACTATTGAAAGAGCTGAAATTGAAGTTGTTCAAGAAGATAAATTGGTAGAAGAAGAAATTTTAGAAAGAAGTATTAAACAAAGAGCAAGTCAATTTCTAAATAATTCAACTTTAAGTAAAAAAATAAAAGATCTTGACCAAGGGTCAAAACTAGATTTTTTATCTATAAGTAATCTTAATATTTCAGAATTATTCAAAATTACCAATGGTAACGTTAACGATGAAGCAACTCTTGCCCAGTTAAAAGATCAATATAATAAAGCCAAACAAGATATTCTTGAAAGATTCGAGGATAAGGTTCTAAAGATTAGAAGTGGAGATGATTTGTTACCTAGTGTGATGAAAATGGTAAAAGTTTTTGTTGCAATCAAAAGAAGATTAAGACCTGGTGATAAAATGTCAGGGAGACATGGAAACAAAGGAGTAGTTAGTAAAATAGTACCTGTGGAAGATATGCCTTACAGAGAAAATGGTAAGCCTGTTGATATAGTATTAAATCCATTAGGAGTGCCTAGTCGTATGAATGTAGGACAAATTTTAGAAACACACTTAGGATGGGCATGTAAAGAATTTGGTGATCAAATGAAAAATTTGATCGATGATAATAAAAAGAAAATTGAGAAAACTGAAAAAATATCAACATTTTTAAAATCAATATATGGAAAAGAAATATTTAATAATGAATTGGATAAATTAAGCAAAACTGAATTTAAAGACTTATGTGAAAATTTGCAAAATGGAGTTCCAATAGCTACACCAGTATTTGATGGTGCAAAAGAACAAGACGTTACTAATATGTTAAATTTAGCAAAATTACCAAGCTCTGGACAAACATTTTTGTGGGATGGTAGAACGGGGGAAATATTTGATAGAGAAGTTACTGTTGGTACTATTTATATGTTGAAACTTCATCATTTAGTTGAGGATAAAATACACGCAAGATCTACAGGCCCATATAGTTTAGTTACTCAACAACCACTTGGTGGAAAAGCGCAACTAGGAGGCCAAAGATTTGGTGAAATGGAAGTTTGGGCATTAGAAGCCTATGGTGCTGCTTATACATTGCAAGAAATTCTTACAGTTAAATCAGATGATGTAGCAGGAAGAGTTAAAGTATACGAAACTATTGTTAAGGGTGAAGAAAATTTTGAGTCTGGAATACCAGAATCATTTAATGTTCTTGTAAAAGAAATTAAAGCCTTAGCATTAAATGTGGAATTAAATTAATTATGAAAAAAGAATTAACAGATCTATTTAAAAACTCAGAAATATCTGAGGCACAAAATTTTAGTAGCATCAAAATAACTTTGGCAAGTCCAGAAAAAATTAAGTCATGGACATATGGTGAAATAAAAAAACCAGAAACAATTAACTATAGAACTTTTAGACCAGAAAAAGATGGTTTATTTTGTGCAAGAATTTTTGGACCAATAAAAGATTATGAGTGTTTATGTGGAAAATATAAAAGAATGAAATTTAGAGGTATCATTTGTGAAAAATGTGGAGTTGAGATTACAAAATCAAATGTAAGAAGAGAAAGAATGGGTCATATCAATTTAGCGACCCCTGTAGCTCATATTTGGTTTTTAAAATCTCTACCAAGTAGAATTTCTCTTGCTGTGGACATGAAACTTAAAGAAGTTGAAAGAGTTTTATATTTTGAAAGTTTTATAGTTATTGAACCAGGATTAACACCTTTAAAAAAAGGTCAACTTCTTAATGAAGAAGAACTTACTCAATTTCAAGATGAGTTTGGTGAAGAATCTTTTACTGCCGGTATAGGTGCTGAAGCAATTCTCGAAATTTTAAAATCAATTGATCTACCTGCTGAAAGAGAATTACTTGCTAAAACTATAAAAGAGACAAAATCTAAAGTTGCAGAAGAAAGATCAATTAAAAGATTAAAATTAATAGACTCATTTATTGAAACAGGAAACAAACCTGAATGGATGATACTTACAGTTATACCGGTAATTCCTCCAGAATTAAGACCTTTAGTACCTTTAGATGGAGGTCGATTTGCTACCTCCGATTTAAACGATTTATATAGAAGGGTAATAAATAGAAATAATAGATTAAAAAGATTAATGGATCTTAAAGCTCCAGATATCATAATTCGGAATGAAAAAAGAATGCTCCAAGAATCTGTAGATGCATTATTTGATAATGGACGAAGAGGTAGGGTGATTACAGGGACTGGAAAAAGACCATTAAAATCATTAGCTGAAATGCTTAAAGGTAAACAGGGTAGATTTAGACAAAATTTACTAGGTAAAAGAGTTGACTATTCTGGTAGATCAGTAATTGTAGTTGGACCTGACTTAAAACTCCACCAATGTGGACTTCCAAAAAAAATGGCATTAGAATTATTTAAACCTTTTTTATATGCAAGATTAAATAAACTAGGATTAGCATCAACTATTAAACAAGCAAAAAAATTAGTTGAAAGAGAAGGTGATTCTGTATGGGATGCTTTAGAACTTATAGTTAGAGAACATCCTGTTATTTTAAATAGAGCACCAACTTTACATAGATTGGGTGTTCAGGCTTTTGAACCTAAGCTTATTGAAGGAGACGCTATTGAACTACATCCACTTACTTGTGCAGCCTTCAATGCCGATTTTGATGGTGATCAAATGGCTGTCCATATTCCATTAAGTTTAGAAGCGCAACTAGAAGCTAGAGTATTAATGATGTCGACTAATAATATTCTTAGTCCATCAAATGGTAAACCTATTATTGTGCCTAGTCAGGATATGATACTTGGACTTTATTATTTATCACAACCTCCATTTCAAAAAGATAAAATTGCAGGGTATTTTGTAGATACTTCTGAAATTGAACAAGCTTTAGAAAGCGGACATATAAAAGTTCATTCAACAATTATTTCTAGATTTGAAACAGTAGATGACCATGGAAATAAGAAAGTAGAAAAATATACTAGCACAGCAGGAAGATTTTTATTATCAAACTTATTACCCAAAAATGTAAATATTAAATTTTCATTTATAGATAGGTTACTACCTAAAAAAATAGTTTCAGAAATCATAGACAGTGTATTCAGATTTTGTGGACAAAAAGCAACTGTAATATTCTGTGATAATTTAAAAGACTTAGGATTTAAACATGCATTTAAAGCAGGAATATCATTTGGAAAAGATGATTTAGTTATACCCGCAGCTAAAGAAACTTTAATTAATGAAACTAAAAAATTAATTTCTGATTACGAAGGTCAATATTCTGAAGGATTAATCACCAGAGGTGAAAAGTATAATAAAGTAGTTGATGCGTGGTCCAAATGTACTGATAAAGTTGCTGGTGAAATGATGAAAGGAATTTCTGCTACTGAGACAACTAAAGATGGAATGAAAATTAATTCTGTTTTTATGATGGCCGATAGTGGAGCAAGAGGTTCTGCGGCACAAATGAAACAATTAGCTGGTATGAGAGGATTAATCGCAAAACCTTCAGGAGAAATTATTGAAACACCAATTACATCAAATTTTAAAGAAGGTCTAACAGCCTTAGAATATTTTAATTCTACCCACGGTGCAAGAAAAGGATTAGCTGATACAGCCTTAAAAACTGCAAGTTCTGGATATTTAACTAGAAGACTTTGTGATGTAGCTCAAGATTTAACTATTTCAAAAGTAAAATGTGACAATCCAGGGTTTATTGAACTAGGAGAAATTTTAGAAGGTGGAAATGTAGTTGTAAGTTTATCTGAAAGAGCCTTAGGAAGAGTTGCAGCAACTGATGTTAAAAATCCTATTACAGGTGCAGTGGTAATTAAAAAAAAAGAAATGATTGATGAATATGGTTGTGATAAAATTGATGCTGCTGGTGTTAAGTTTATAAATGCATATTCAGTAATGACTTGTAGTTCAAAAAAAGGTGTTTGTGCTACCTGTTATGGCAGGGATCTTTCTAGAGGTAAAATAGTCCATGTAGGAGAAGCTATTGGGATGATTTCGGCTCAATCTATTGGTGAACCTGGAACTCAATTAACGATGAGAACTTTCCATACTGGTGGTTCTGCTTCAATTAAACAAGAATCTCAAATTGTAAACAAAACTGGAGGAACCTTAAAAATAATAAATTCAAATTTATTAGAGGACGCCAAAAAAAACCTAATCGTTATGGGAAGAAATACCCAGTTGTCAATTGAAGACGATAATGGAGTTCAAGTTGCTGTTTATAAAGTTGCATACGGATCAAAATTGTTTTTTAAAAATGGTGATAAAATAAAATCAAATTCTAAAATTTGTGAATGGGATCCTTACACAACACCAGTTATAGCTGAAAAAAATGGTATAGCAGGCTTTGTTGATTTAGTAGATGGTATTTCTCTTCAAGAAACAACAGATGATGCTACAGGCATTTCATCAAAATCTGTTATTGATTGGAGGTCTCAATCTAAAAATACTGATTTAAAACCTAGAATTACTTTAAGAGACGATAAAGGAAATGTAATTAAAAAAGCTGATGATAATGAAGCTAGGTACTATTTAGTTCCGGATTCAATTTTGTCAGTAAAAGATGGGCAAAAAATTTTTGCGGGAGATGTAATCGCTAGACTTCCTAAAGAAACCTCTAAAACAAAAGATATTACTGGTGGCCTTCCAAGAGTTGCTGAGTTATTTGAAGCAAGAAAAGCAAAAGATAGTGCAATAATTGCTGAAAATGATGGAAAAGTTTTATTTGGCAAAGAAGTTAGAGGTAAACAGAGAATTTCAATCCAACCTAAAGATGGCGACCCTTCAAATTACTTAATTCCCAAAGGAAAACACATTAACTTTAATCAAGGTGAAGAGATTAAGAAAGGTGAATACCTTCTTGATGGACAACCATTACCTCATGATATTCTAAGAATTTTAGGTATTGAAGAATTAACAGAATATTTTGTCAATCAAGTCCAAGAAGTTTACAGATTACAGGGTGTAGTTATTAATGACAAACATATTGAAACTATATTAAGACAAATGTTAAAAAAAATTGAAGTCAAAGTCTCTGGTGATTCTACATATTTACCAGGTGAAATTATTGATAAAATTAAGTTTGATGATATGAACGAAAAAATAATAGCTGAAGGTAAAAACCCTGCATCTGGTGAAAGAGTGCTAATGGGAATAACTAAAGCTTCACTTCAAACAGAATCATTTATATCAGCAGCTTCGTTCCAAGAAACCACAAGAGTTTTGACAGATGCTGCAATCAGAGGAAAAGTTGACACTTTGAACGGCTTAAAAGAAAACGTTATTGTGGGTAGATTAGTTCCTGCTGGAACTGGGCATATTAAAAACACTTGGAACATAAAAGCACGTCAAAAAGATGAAAAATTCATAGCTGAACAGCAAAAAATTGATGCTTCAGAACCTAAAGAAACTCCCATAAATCAGTAAAAATATAGCTAAAAATTGATGTTTTAATTTGACAAACAAGAATTCTATAGTATTTTGACCATGTTTTTGGTTGGAATGTAGTACTTTAATGTACTAAACGCTGCCACTTAATAACCTGTCAGTTATTTCATTCAAAAATAAAAATTTAAAATTTATAAAATTATGCCAACTATAAATCAGTTGTTGAGAAAAAAAAGAATTAGACCAATGGCCAGGAACAAAGTTCCTGCTCTTGAAAAGCAACCACTTAAAAGAGGTGTTTGTGTTAAAGTTTATACGACAACACCAAAGAAACCCAATTCAGCATTAAGAAAAGTTGCAAGAGTAAGGCTTTCTAATGGTTTTGAAGTTACAGCTTATATTCCAGGAGAAGGTCATAATCTTCAAGAACACTCAGTTGTATTAATTAGAGGGGGTCGTGTAAAAGATTTACCAGGTGTTCGTTATCATATACTTAGGGGCAATTTAGACACCCAGAGCGTTGCAGGTAGAAAAAAACGTAGATCTTTATATGGAACAAAGAAAGCTAAATAATTATGTCTAGAAAAAGAAGCGCACCAAAAAAAATTCCAATAGTTGATCCAAAGTTTAAATCAACAATAATCCCAAAATTAATTAATTCAATAATGTATGATGGTAAAAAAGGTATTGCTGCAAAAATTGTTTACGAAGCAATTGAAAAAATTAAAACAAAATCAAAAGAAGAACCAATAAATATATTCAATGAAGCTATAAACAATATTAGACCAACAGTTGAAGTAAGATCAAGAAGAGTAGGTGGTGCGACTTATCAAGTCCCTGTTGAAGTTAAATCTAAAAGAGCTCAAGCTTTAGCTATTAGATGGCTAGTTGGTGCTTCTAGAAAAAGAAAAGACAAACACATGGTAGATAAAATTTTTAATGAAATTTATGATGCTTATGAAAGAAAAGGATCGGCAGTTAAAAAAAGAGAAGATGTACATAAAATGGCAGAGTCAAATAAAGCGTTTGCTCATTTTAGGTGGTAAAAAATTATGGCTAGAACTCATACATTAGAAAGATATAGAAACATTGGTATTATGGCACATATTGATGCTGGTAAAACTACTACCACAGAAAGAATTTTATATTACACGGGTAAAAGTCATAAAATTGGTGAAGTCCATGATGGTGCAGCAACTATGGATTGGATGGAGCAGGAACAAGAAAGAGGTATTACAATTACCTCTGCGGCTACTACTTGTTTTTGGAATGACTATAGAATTAATATTATTGATACCCCAGGACACGTAGATTTTACAATTGAAGTAGAAAGATCATTAAAAGTTTTAGATGGTGCTGTTTGTGTATTTGATGGCGTAGCTGGCGTAGAGCCTCAATCTGAAACTGTGTGGCGACAAGCTGATAAATATAAAGTTCCCAGAATTTGTTTTGTTAATAAATTAGACAGAACTGGAGCTGATTTTTTTAGATGTGTTGATATGATTAGGGATAGATTAGGTTGTAAACCTCTTGTTATTCAAATTCCAATTGGTATTGAGGCTGATTTAATAGGTGTAGTTGATTTAGTTAAAATGAAAGCTCAAGTTTGGAAAAATGAAGCTTTAGGTGCTGAATGGGAATACAAAGAAATCCCTGACGATTTAAAAGAAATAACACAAAAATACAGAACAGAATTAGTTGAAATGGCCGTTGAACAAGATGAAAAATTGATGGAAAGTTATTTAAATGGCGATGAAATTAAAGAAGAAGATTTGGTTAAATGTATAAGAAAAGGTACTTTAAATTTTAGTTTTGTTCCTATCACTACTGGTTCTGCATTTAAAAACAAAGGTGTGCAGCCCTTACTTGATGCTGTTATCAATTATCTACCAAGCCCAATTGACATTGGTTCAATTAAAGGAACTAAGCCAGGAACTGAAGATGTAATAGAAATGAAATTTGATGATGGATCTGGTTTTTCTGCTTTGGCTTTTAAAGTTGCAAATGATCCTTTTGTTGGTTCGTTGACGTTTATCAGAATTTATTCAGGCACAATTAAAACTGGAACAGGTATATATAATTCTTCAAAAGAAAAAGAAGAAAGAGTTGGAAGAATGTTGTTAATGCATGCAAATTCAAGAGAAGATATTAAAGAAGCGAATACAGGAGATATAGTGGCATTAGCTGGACTTAAATATACAATAACAGGTCATACTTTATGTGATGAATCAAATTTGGTTTTATTAGAACCTATGGAATTTCCAGATCCAGTTATTGAAATAGCAGTTGAACCAAAAACAAAAGCAGACCAAGAAAAAATGGGAGAAGCTTTAGGAAGATTAGCAAAAGAAGATCCTTCATTCAGAGTTACATCTGATGAAGAATCAGGTCAAACAATTATTAAGGGCATGGGAGAACTACATCTAGATATCATTGTTGATAGAATGAAAAGAGAATTTAAAGTTGAAGCAAATGTGGGAGCACCTCAAGTTGCATATAGAGAAACAATACAAAATCCTATGGAGTTTGATTATACTCATAAAAAACAGAGTGGTGGTGCCGGACAATTTGCTAGAGTTAAACTTTTAGTTGAACCTCAGGAACCTGGCAAAGGAAGAGAAGTAGAAAGTAAAATTAAAGGTGGGTCTATACCAAAAGAATTTATACCTGGTGTTGAAAAAGGAATTGAAACTGTCTCTGATGCAGGAATTTTAGCAGGATTTCCTTTAATTGATTATAAAGTGACAATTTTAGATGGTCTACATCACGATGTTGACTCTAGTGTTTTAGCATTTGAATTAGCTAGTCGTGCTTGTTTTAAAGAAGCGTGCACAAGAGGTGGATTAAAGTTATTAGAACCAATTATGAGAGTTGAAGTTGTTACACCAGAAGATTATATGGGTGATGTTATTGGAGATTTAAATAGTAGAAGAGGCCAAATAAGCACGCAAGAACAAAGAGGTAATGCGACAGTAATTACAGCAATGGTCCCTTTAGCAAATATGTTTGGTTATATAAATAGTTTAAGATCAATGTCACAAGGTAGAGCACAATACTCAATGTTTTTTGATCATTATTCAAAAGTACCACAAAATGTTCAAGACGAAGTAACTAAGAAGATAGCAGGCTAAATATGGATAAACAAAATATAAGAATTAAATTAAGAGCTTACGATAATAAGATCTTGGACCAATCTACAGAAGAGATTGTTAATACAGTAAAAAGAACAGGTGCAAATATTAAAGGACCTATTCCATTACCAACTAAAATTGAAAAATATACAGTATTAAAAGGTCCTCACATTGATAAAAAAAGCAGAGAACAGTTTGAAACCAGAACCCATAAAAGATTAATAGATATAATAGAGCCAACACCGCAAACAGTGGAAGCTTTAATGAAGTTAGATTTAGCTTCTGGTGTAGATGTGGAGATAAAAATTTAATTATGAGTGAAATAGCATTATTTGGAAAAAAGATTGGAATGACAAGAGAGTTTTATCAAACAGGTCAATCAGTACCGGTAACTGTTATAAAAATGGAAAAAGCTAGAGTCATACAAGTGATAAATAAAGAAAAACGTGGGTATAACGCAGTTCAACTGGGATACGGTAAGATTAAAAGCTCTAAAATTACCAAAGCAATGAAAGGCTTTTTTGCTAAAAAAAACACTGAGGCTAAAAAAAAATTAAAAGAATTTAGAATTAACAATACCGAAAACTATAAAGAAGGAAATGAACTTGGTTTAGAAATTTTTAATGAAGTTAAATTTGTAGATATACGCTCTAAAACTATAGGTAAGGGTTTTGCAGGTGCCATGAAAAGACACAACTTTGGTGGATTAAGAGCAACACATGGTGTTTCTGTATCTCATAGATCACATGGATCAACTGGACAAAGACAAGATCCAGGTAAAGTTTTTAAAGGAAAAAAAATGGCTGGTCATATGGGTGACAAACTTAGAACGATGCAAAACTTAGAAATTATAAAATCTGATATTGAAAATGATTTGCTTTATGTAAAAGGTTCAATCCCAGGATCAAAAAACTGCGAAGTATTTGTAAAAAAAGCAATTAAAGATATTAATAAATTAACCATAAAAGAAAAAAATGTAAAAGTCGAACTAGCTAAAAAAATACCAGATAAAAAGAAAAAATAATGAAAGTTGATAAATTAAATCTAAACGGTAAAAAAGTTTCAATCGAAGTTTTGGATAAAATTTTTTCAGCTAAGATTAATAAAAAGTTAGTTGATAATGTACTTTATAAAACAAATGCAAATTATAAAGGAAGACATGCTAAAACTAAACAGCAAAATGAAATTAGGGGATCAACTGCAAAAATTTATGCTCAAAAAGGTACAGGTGGTGCAAGGCATGCTAGTAGAAAAGCTCCAATTTTTGTTGGTGGTGGTGTGGCTCATGGTCCAAAAGGTGAGCTTGCTTATAAGAAAAGAAAATTAAATAAAAGTGAAAAAAAATTAAGCGTAGCTTCACTAATAACTGAAAAAAATAAATTAAATAATCTTTTAATTTTTAGTGATTTTATAAATGAAATTAAAAAAACTAAAGAAATGCACCTTATCATAAAAAAATTTGAAATAACAAATTCTTTGATGATTTTAGATAAACAATCAAAGGATAAAATTGAAAAATCTACTAGAAATATTCCAAATGTTAAAGTTACAGATGTTAATCACTTTAGTGCCTTTGATATTGTTAAATTTAAAAAAATTGTATTTACAGAAAGTTCAATTAAAGAATTAGAAAAAAGATATTAAAATATGGATAAAATTCACTTATACGATAAAATTTTAACACCAATGCTTACAGAAAAATCAACTAATTTATCTGCACTTAATAAAATAGTTTTTAAAGTTCCTTTTAAAGCCAATAAAGTGAATTTAAAAAGTAATATAGAAAAAATTTTTAAAGTTAATGTTACAAAGATTAATATCATCAATAAAAAAAACAGAACTAAAATTTCAAAAGGAAAAAAAGTTAAAATTCATGGTTATAAAAAAGCAATTATAACATTAAAAAAAGGTCAAAGTATTGACCTAACAACAGGTATTTAAAAAATGGCATTAAAAACATTTAAACCATATACAAAATCTACAAGAGGAACTGTTTTAGTAGATAGAAGTGGATTATGGAAAGGTAAACCTTTTAAAATGTTAGTTGAGTCCAAAAACTCTATGAAAGGTAGAAATAACAAAGGTCGTATTACTTCCAGAAACAGAGCTGGTGGACATAAAAAAATGTACCGTCTAGTTGATTTCTATAGAAAAAAATTTGATATGGCAGCTACAGTTGAAAGAATTGAATATGACCCAAATAGATCATGTTATATTATGCTAGTTAAGTTTGAAGACGGACAACATTTTTATTATTTGGCTCCACAAAAAATTAAAGTAGGTGATATTGTTGAAAATGGATTAAAAAAAGAAATTAAAATTGGTAATTGTATGCCTCTACAAGATATACCTGTTGGAATTAACATTCATAATATTGAACTTCAGCCAGGAGGAGGTGGAAAAATTGCTAGATCTGCAGGTACATCCGTAACTATAAGCGGTATAGATGGTAATTATTCTTTAATTAAGATGGCCTCTGGTGAAGTTAGAAAAATAAATTCAAGATCGTTAGCTACAATTGGTGTTTTATCCAATCCAGACCAAAAAAATATTAAAATTGGAAAAGCTGGTAGATCAAGATGGTTAGGTAGAAGACCTCATACAAGAGGCGTTGTTATGAATCCTGTTGACCATCCACACGGAGGTGGTGAAGGTAAAACAGCAGGTGGTAGACATCCTGTTTCAAGAACAGGACAATCTGCAAAAGGATTAAAAACTAGAGATAATAAAAGCACAGACAAATTCATAGTTAGAAGAAGAAATAAAAGAAAGGATTCTAAAAAATAATGTCTAGATCAGTATGGAAAGGGCCATTTGTAGAAGAAAGCTTGATTAAAAAAGTTGAAAAAACTAAAAATGATGCAAATAGAAAACCAATTAAAACTTGGTCTAGAAAATCAACAATTATTCCTGAATTTATTGGGGTGAGTTTTTTAATTTATAATGGAAAAAAATTTATACCGATCACAGTATCTGAGGATATGGTGGGACATAAATTGGGTGAATTTTCTCCAACAAGAACCTTTTATGGCCATACACCTGCTGACAAAAAAGCTAAAGATGCAGTTCCAGCCTCGAAAGTTAAAAAATAAATTATGAGCAAAAAAACAAAAAAATTAGATAATAAAGATAAAATTGTTAAATCAGTGAATAAAAATATTAGAAGTAGTACTCGAAAATTAAAACCGATACTAAAAGCTATTGTGGGTAAAAAAGTTGATATTGCAATTAGAAATTTATCTTTTTCAGAAAAAAGAATTACTCACGATATTAAAAAAACTATATCGTCAGCTGTAGCTAACGCTGAAAATAACTACCAATATGATATTGATAAATTAATTGTAAAAGAGGCTTACTGCGGAAAACAAATTGTAATGAAAAGATTTAGACCAAGAGCAAAAGGAAGAGCAGCGCCTATAAAAAAACCATATTCAAATATAACAATAATACTATCTGAAGCAAAAACACTGGAGAAGCATGGGACAAAAAGTTAATCCTATAGGACTAAGACTCGGAATAAACAGAGGTTGGGATTCTGTATGGTATGCAAAGAAAAAAGATTTTGGTAATTATTTAATTGAAGATTTCCAAATTAGAAAGCATATAAAAAAAAACGTTGTTAATTCTGGTGTATCAAAGGTTATGATTGAACGAACGACTAAAAAATGTTTTGTAACTATCTATACGTCACGTCCAGGTTTTGTTATTGGAAAAAAAGGAAGTGATATTGAAAAAATAAAAAAAAATCTTTCAAAATTAACTGTAAATGAGATAACTTTAAATATCAAAGAAGTTAAAAAACCTGAAACTAATAGTTATCTTGTAGCAGAAAATATTGCTCAACAATTAGTTAAGAGAATTTCATATAGAAGAGCAATGAAAAGAGCTATGCAATCTTGCTTAAGACTAGGAGCAAAAGGAATAAAAGTTTCTATTAGTGGTAGATTAGGTGGAAATGAAATTGCTAGAACAGAGTGGTTAAGGGAAGGTAGTATACCAGCACATACACTTAGAGCAGATATAGATTATGCTGAAGCAGAAGCTTTAACAACTTATGGAATAATAGGGATTAAGGTTTGGATTTACAAAGGAGAAATTTTTGTAAAAGAATTTAACCAAGAAACTAATAAAATATAATTATGTTACAACCAGTTAGAACAAAATACCGAAAAGCACACAAAGGAAGAATTCATGGTAATGCCTCAAGATGTAACTTGTTAAATTATGGAGCATTTGGACTTAAAGCTATGGCTCCAGAGAGAATAATTGGTAAACAAATAGAGGCTGCTAGAGTAGCACTTACAAGACACATGAAACGACAAGGCAGAGTTTGGACAAGAGTATTTCCTAATATTCCTGTATCTAAAAAGCCAGTTGAAGTTAGAATGGGTAAAGGCAAGGGTAATCCAGAGTTTTGGGCTTGCCGAGTGAAGCCAGGAAGAATTTTATTTGAAATAGATGGTGTCAGTGAAGATGTGGCAAAAGTAGCATTATATAAAGCTTCAGCAAAGTTACCAATTAAAACTAAATTTATAAAGAGAATTTAAATGAAACAAAGTGAAATAAAACAACTGACAAAAGATCAAGCTATTAAGAATATAGACAAGCTTAAAAAAGATTTGTTTAACTTTAGGTTTCAAAAAATTAATAGTCAAGTAACTAACCCTGCTAAAATTAGCGAAATAAGAAAAACTATCGCAAGGTTGAAAACATTATTGAGAGGAAAATTAAATGCCTAAAAAAATATTAACAGGAATAGTTGTTAGTGACAAACCAAACAAAACAATAACAGTTGTTGTTGAAAGAAAATATCAACATCCTGTACTTAAAAAAGTTGTAAAAGTAAGAAAAAAATATAATGCACATGACGAAAACAACAAGTTTAAAAGCGGGGATAAAGTTTCAATTATTGAATGTCGACCTTACTCAAAAAACAAAAAGTTTGAAGTAATGGGAGATACAAAGTGATACAAGTACAAACAGAATTATTAGTAGCTGATAATACAGGAGCAAAAAGAATTGAGTGTATCAAAGTTCTTGGTGGGTCAAAAAGAAGATATGCTAGCATTGGAGACACTATTGTTATCGCTGTTAAAGAAGCTCTGCCCAAAGGTAAAGTAAAAAAAGGTACTGTACATAAGGCAGTTGTAGTAAGAGTAAAAAAAGGAATTCAAAGAGACGATGGCTCTAAAGTAAAATTTGATAATAATGCTGCTGTATTAATTGATGATAAAGGTGAACCTTTAGGAACCAGGATCTTTGGTCCAGTAACACGTGAATTAAGAACAAGAGGGCAAATGAAAATTATTTCATTAGCACCGGAAGTTTTATAGAATGATTAAAAAAGGCAGTAAAGTAAAAGTTTTAACGGGCAAAGATAAAAAAAAAGAAGGTGAAATAATTGACCTTGATAGAGCTAATAATAGAGCCAAAGTTAAGGGTTTAAACATGGTTAAAAAACACGTTAAAACTACAAAAGAAAAAAAAGGTGGCATAGTATCAAAAGAAAATTTTATACATATTTCAAATCTTTCAATTATAAAAGATGTGAAAAAAGAGAACAAAAAAGAGGCTAAAAAATAATGACACCTAGATTAAAAGAACTTTACTATAAAAAAATTCAATTGAATCTAAAAGAAAAATTTGGATTTAAAAATAATTTTATGGCTCCAAAATTAGAAAAAGTTGTTTTAAATATGGGTTTAGGCCTTGACGGTAATGATGCTAAGATTGTTAAATCTTGTGAAGAAGACTTAGGAAAAATATGTGGTCAAAAACCCATAGTTACAAAGTTTAGAAAATCTATCGCTAACTTTAAAACTAGAAAAAACACTAATGCGGGTTTAAAAGTTACGTTAAGAACTAACAAAATGTATGAGTTTATTGACAGATTAGTCAATATTGCTCTCCCAAGAATCAAAGATTTTAGAGGTCTTTCACCAAATGCTTTTGATAAATTTGGGAATTATACCTTCGGAATTAAAGAACACATAATTTTTCCAGAAGTAAATTTTGATAGAATTGAGAAAATAAGAGGTTTGGATATTACAATAGTTATTAATTCTTTAGATAAAAATCATAGTCTTGAATTACTAAATCAACTAAATTTCCCATTTATAAAGAAAGAGGTTAACTAAGAATGGCTAAAAAAAGTGCAATAAATAAGAACAACAGAAGAATTAAACTTGTTGATAAATATTTTAAAAAAAGAAAAGAATTAAAGAAAATTATAATGAATAAAACATTATCTTTTCAGGAACGTTTTAAAGCTCAACAAAAATTATCAAATTTGCCAAGAAATTCATCTAAAACAAGAATAATGAATAGATGTCAAATCACAGGAAGACCCCACGGCGTATATAGAAAATTAAAAATATCAAGAATAGCTTTAAGAGACTTAGGATTGCATGGGTTAATTCCAGGCATGACAAAGTCAAGCTGGTAGAAAGGAAAATATGAGTTTAAGTGACCCAATAGGGGATATGATAGCAAGAATTAAAAATGCACAAATACGTAATCATAAAAAGATAGTGTTACCATCCTCTAAGTTTAAAGTTAAGATTGCTGATGTATTAAAAAGTGAAGGTTTTATTATTGACTATAAAATAAACGAACTAGAATCTAATAAATGCGATTTATCTATTGATTTAAAATATCATTCTGGATCACCAGTTATTAGTACAATTGAAAGAATTTCTAAACCTGGAAGAAGAATTTTTTCAAGTGCAGAAAGTTTACCAAAAATTAATAACGGCCTAGGAATTGCAATAATATCTACACCCAAAGGTGTTATGACAGATGTTGATGCAAGAAAACAAAAACTAGGTGGTGAAATTATTTGTAAGGTATTTTAATGTCTAAAATAGGTAAAATTAGCATATCAATTCCTGAAAAAGTTAAAGTAATTATCAATGGTAATATCGTAAATATTGATGGTCCATTAGGAAAAAAATCACTAAATATTGACACTGACATGTTTGACCTAAACATAAAAGAAGGTAAGGAAATTTCCATCAAACCAAAGCTTGTCAATTCTGAAACTAAGAGATTATGGGGAATGAATCGAAGTTTGTTGAACAATGCAATAATTGGAACAAGTAAAGGTTATGAAAAAACACTTGAGTTAATTGGAGTAGGTTATAGAGCTGCATTAAAAGGCAAACAATTAAATTTACAACTTGGTTTTAGCCATGATATCAACTTCGATATACCGGAAAGTATTAAAATTACAGTTGAAAAACAAACTATTGTTAAAGTTAGTGGTACAGACAAACAAACTGTTGGTATGGTCTGCTCTAAAATAAAATCTTTTAGACCACCAGAACCCTACAAAGGTAAAGGTATTAGAGAACAAGGCCAATATATACTAAGAAAAGAAGGAAAGAAAAAATAATGAAGCTTACAACAAACCAAAGAAAAAAATTTAGAATTAGATCTAAACTTAAAAAAGTCTCTAAACCTGACAGATTTAGATTAAGTATTTCAAGATCAACAAAAAATATTTCAGCTCAAATAATTGATGATACTAAAAATATTACTATATTATCAGCTTCGTCTCTAGAAAAAGATATAAAAAATCTTAATAAAAAAAATAAAACTGAACTTTCAAAAATAGTAGCTGAAAAACTTGCCAAAAAAGCACAAGATAAAAAAATCACAAAAATTTACTTTGATAGAAGTGTATATAAATACCACGGTAGAGTAAAAGTTTTTGCTGAAACCCTAAGAAAAAACGGAATGGATTTTTAAATGTTTGAAAAAGCTAAAGATGATTTTGTCGAAAAATTAGTACACATTAATAGAATTACAAAAGTTGTTAAAGGTGGGCGTAGGTTTGGTTTTTCAGCATTAGTAGTAGTTGGTAACCAAAAAGGTAAAATTGGTGTCGCTCATGCTAAAGCAAAACAAGTTCCAGATGCAATTAAAAAAGCAAATGAAATGGCTAGACGTAATTTTGTTCAAATTTCATTAAGAGAAAGTAGAACTATTCATCATGATGTTGATGGTAAAGATGGAGCGGGGAAAATAAAATTAAGAGCAGCACCCAAAGGAACTGGAATTATTGCCGGTGGACCAGTTCGTGCTGTTTGTGAAGTTCTTGGCATTAAAGATATAGTTGCTAAATCAATGGGTACCGCTAATCCACACAATGTTATTAGAGCATGTATGAAAGCATTAAGTAAACAATTCTCACCAAAACATATTGCAGAAATAAGAAATAAAAAAATTTCAGAAATAGTTAAAACAAGGGGATAATGACATTATTAAACACAACTGGAAAAGTTACTAAAAAAAAAATTAGAGTTGGTAGAGGTATTGGATCTGGTAAAGGCAAAACTTCTGGAAGAGGGGTTAAAGGTCAAAAATCTAGATCTGGTGTTGCAATAAAAAGTTTTGAAGGTGGTCAAATGCCATTGTATAGAAGATTGCCTAAAAGAGGATTTAATCCAATTAATAAAACATTAATTGCAATAATGAATTTAGAAAAAATACAATCTTATATCGATCAAAAAACTATTAAAGTTACTGATACGATAAATGCTAAACTTTTAATAAAATTAAAACTTATTAATAAAAACTCACAAAAATTAAAAATTTTAGGAACAGGTCAAATAAAAGACAAAATTAATATTGAAGTAGATTTAATTTCAAAATCCGCTAAGGAAAAGCTCGAAAAAGCTGGTGGCGCAATACAACTAAAAAAAAAATAAAAAAAATATATGAGTGCATCGCCACAAAGTAATGATCTTAGAAATCGTATTTTTTTTACAGTAATAATTTTAGCTATTTATAGGTTTGGAACATTTGTTCCATTACCGGGTATTGATCCGAATCAATTACAAGTTCTTATGGAGGGAAACCAAAAAGGCTTATTAGGAATGTTTAATGTTTTTTCTGGTGGAGCAATTGCAAGAATGGCAATTTTTGCGTTAGGTATAATGCCTTATATTTCTTCATCTATTATTGTCCAATTATTAACCGGCGTATCTGATTATTTTAAAAACTTAAAAAATCAAGGTGAAGTAGGAAGAAAAAAAATTTCTCAATTAACAAGATACGGGACCGTTATATTAGCAACAGTACAAGGCTATGGTTTGTCTGTTGGATTAGAATCTTCTGCTAATTTAGTTATTACTCCTGGTCTATTCTTTAAAATTACAACAGTGACTACAATTGTTGCTGGAACATTATTTTTGATGTGGTTAGGAGAACAAATTACTCAAAGAGGTATAGGCAATGGAATTTCATTAATTATTTTTTCAGGAATAGTTGCAGAAATACCAAGAGCACTAGTAACAACTTTTGAATTAGGAAGAACAGGTGCAATTTCAACTATAATGATTATAGGTATATTTTTATTACTAGTTGTAACCATAATGTTTATTGTATTTATGGAAAGAGCGCTTAGAAAAATTCTTATAAATTACCCCAAAAGACAAATGGGTAATAAAATGTATGGTGGTGAGTCTTCTCATTTACCACTTAAGATAAATCAAGCTGGAGTAATACCAGCAATATTTGCATCAGCTTTATTATTATTACCAATAACTTTTTCTAATTTTAATTTTTCTGATAATGACACATTTTTAGATATAACTTCTTACTTTTCTCAAGGCCAACCTTTGTACATGCTTTTATATGCTGCTGGAATTATCTTTTTTACTTTTTTTTACACTTCTATAACTTTCAATCCAACTGAAACGGCTGAAAATTTAAGAAAGCATGGTGGTTTTATACCTGGAATTAGACCTGGTGAAAGTACTGCGTTATATATAGATAATATTTTAACAAAATTAACAACCATTGGAGCTTTATATTTAACTTTAGTATGTTTAATGCCAGAATTTCTTATAGCAAATTATCCTATACCTTTTTATTTAGGAGGTACTTCAATTTTAATTGTTGTTGTTGTAGCCATAGACACCGTTACACAAATTCAAACAAGATTAATGAGCTCTCAGTATGAACAGCTTGTTAAAAAAACTAATTTTGGAAGATAAAAATGAATGTGATTTTATTTGGTCCTCCAGGAGCAGGTAAAGGTACACAAGCACAATTAATTGTAAAAAATTATAATTATTTTCAATTGTCGACAGGTGATTTACTTAGAGATGAAATCAAAAAAAAAACAATACTTGGAGGCAAAATTGATAAATTAATTTCCAATGGTAGTTTTGTACCTGATGAAATAGTTCATAAACTTATCCAACAAACAATTTATAATTTAAAATTTAGAGATCGTATTATATTTGATGGGTATCCAAGAAATCTACTACAAGCTGAAAATCTTAATAAAATATTACTAGAATTTAAACAAAAAATTAGTATTACAATTTTTTTGAATGTTTCAAGAGAAATTATTAGAAAAAGAATAATGGGTAGAATGACATGTGAAAAATGCAATATGACATTAAATGAATTTTTTAATAAAGAACAAATTGAGTTTCATCCTTGTGGGAAAAAATTTTTAGTAAAAAGAAAAGACGATAATTATGAAATTTTAATATCAAGATATGATACTTATATTAAAAATACAAAACCAGTCCTAGATTTTTACTCTAATAAAAAAGGTTTTCATCAAATTGATGGGAGTCTTAAAATCGAGCAAATAACAGCGAAAATTAGCCAAATTCTTAATGTTTAAGACATTGACTTTAGTACTTCTTATTATATAAGAGGCTAAATTTATTCTCAAAATTTATGGCTCGTATTGCAGGTGTAAACATTCCAACAAAAAAAAATGTCCATGTAGGACTGACATATATTTATGGCATTGGTAATAAATTTTCTAAACAAATTTGTAAAGACTTAGAAATTCCAGATTCAAAGAGAGTAAGTGAATTAACAGATGATCTAATTTTAAAAATTAGAGAATATATAGATAAAAATTTTAAAGTTGAAGGAGATCTTCGTAGAGAAACTTCTCTAAGTATAAAAAGACTTATTGACCTTGCTTCTTATAGAGGATCAAGACATAAAAAAAAATTACCTGTTCGTGGTCAAAGAACAAGATGTAATGCAAGAACAAGAAAAGGTAAAGCAATCGCTATTGCTGGAAAAAAATTAACACCACTTAAAAAATAAAATTTATGACAACAGATAATAAAATTGATAAAAAAAAAATAGAAAAACTTGCTACTGATGAATCCACAACAAAATCTAAAAAAAAAAGTGCTTATTCAAAAAAAAAAAAAAATAAAAAAAAAATTTAAAGGAATTTTTTTTTTTTTTTTAAAATATGGAGATGGATTGAAAAACTCCAACTTAAAAAAAACATTAAATCTCCATAATAGAAAAAAAAAAAGTATTACTGTTACGGCG
>Ga0114997_10000739_pt1 | contig 27094 bp, 29 predicted proteins | sample ArcticOcean_MG_C_2_FD_87045 | JGI IMG/M metagenome (GOLD analysis project Ga0114997, IMG submission 87045) | Marine microbial communities from western Arctic Ocean - ArcticOcean_MG_CB4_136 | ecosystem: Environmental > Aquatic > Marine > Oceanic | place: Arctic Ocean: Canada Basin | collected... | reverse complement strand
TGTCATACAATTTACAGCTGGATTAGGAAAAGAAACTCCAGTTGGTGGATTGTGGACAGGTATGATGGTGTTAACTTATATGTTTGCTCTTATGGGTATTCATTCTTCACCAGCCTTTTCTATGTGGGCTTTCTCTAACAAAGATCCAGAACCATTTGCACCACAACAAGTTTGGGCTTCGTCAGTTGGAATAGGTTTTGCCTTATTCTTCTTTACGGCGGCTCAAGGAATGGGGGCTCACCTACTTGGTGCTGATCCCGTTGTTAATGCAGCAGGAGCAAATATTTCAAACGTGCTACCAGAATCAATTGGTACAGGTGGACAAGGTAATCTTGTGCCATATCTTATCAATACGATTGGTGATGCGGCTCCTTGGTTTGTAGGTCTTTTAGCGGTATGTGCTTTGGCTGCGATGCAGTCAACAGGTGCAGCTTATATGTCTACTTGTTCGTCAATGTTAACTAGAGACATCTACAAGAAATTTTTTAAACCAAAAATGAGTCATGAAGAACAAAAGTTCTTTGGCCGTATAATGGTAGTTCTTGTAGTTGGTGCGGCTTTATTAGTTGCAACATTCTCTAAAGATGCATTGGTACTATTGGGAGGATTAGCAGTAGCGTTTGGTTTCCAAATGTGGGTTCCATTGGCTTCAGTTTGTTATTTCCCTTGGTTAACAAGAGAAGGTGTATCTTGGGGTCTATTGGCAGGAATAATTGGTGTAATGGCTACGGAAAGTATTGGTCAAAATTTATTTGGCGGCGCTCTTCCGTGGGGTAGATGGCCTTGGACGATGCACTCTGCATTCTGGGGTATGTTTGCTAACTTAGTTGTAGCATTGCCTATTTCTGCAATGACGCAAAACTCTAGAGATCGTGCACATAGACAAAAATACCATGACTTCTTGGCTGATCATGCTGGTCTTCCAACAAGCAAGCAAAGTCTTAAGCCAGCGGCTTGGATAATAACTATTGCTTGGTTGTTCTTTGGAATTGGTCCAGGAGCTGTTATAGGAAATGATATCTTTGGATCACCAAATGATATCAGCACATGGACTTTTGGAATTCCATCGATTTGGGCTTGGCAAATATTATTCTGGGTTTTAGGATGTGGAATGATGTGGTTCTTAGCCTACAAAATGGAAATGTCGACAATGCCTAGAAAATCAGTAAGCGCACTGGTTGATGATATTGGAGACACTGCAAGAGTATAAAAGCGAAAAAGATAAAAAACTATTCAAGAAGGGCGGGAATTCCTGCCCTTCTTTTTTTTTGACATAATTGAAATATAAAAATATAAAATTAATATGAATTCTATTAAAATTGCACCATCAATCTTATCAGCTGATTTTAGTAAACTAGGTAGTGAAATAAAAAATCTGGAAAATGCAGGAGCTGATCTAATACACATAGATGTAATGGATGGTCATTTTGTTCCAAATATTACAATTGGACCAGAAGTGATAAATAAACTAAGAAATTATACCACCCTGCCTTTCGATGTACATTTGATGATTTCTCCAGTAGATAATTTTATTAAAGACTTTGCGGATGCTGGGGCAGATATTATTACGATACATCCAGAGGCCACAGCAGACTTAAAAAGTTCGATTAATAAAATTAAATCTTTTAATAAAAAAATAGGTGTGTCGTTAAATCCAGAAACACCAGTTGATAAAGTTCTGCCATTTTTAAATATTATAGATTTAGTTTTAGTAATGAGTGTAAATCCAGGTTTTGGTGGACAAAAATTTATAAAAAATACAATAACAAAAGTAAAAATATTAAGAAAAACCATAGATGAAAGAAAACTAAAAACACAAATAGAAATTGATGGTGGAATAAATTTCGAAACTGCAAAAATAGCTAAGGAAGCTGGTGTAGATATTCTTGTATCAGGCACTACAATTTTTAAAGAAAATCAAGGAAATTTAAAAAAAAATATTCAATTACTAAAAATAGGATAAAAAATAATGTATAGGCTCAAAGTTATTAAACTATACCTTTTTTCTATTTTAAAATTATTTTATTTAAATATAAAAAAAATTTATTATAAGAGTAATTTTTATAACAGAAAATTAATCACTTTTGTCCCTGATAGAATATTTTATACCCCGAGCACATATCTAGCTGCATCACTTAAATCAGTTAACAATAATTTTTATAGTATAACTAGTACCACTCCAAAAATGTTGTGGAAAACAAGCTTAAAAGAAAAATTAAAATTTGAAAATCTGCACAGCTTTTTATGGTTAACAAGACTAGATAGAAAAAATTGCAAAAATATAACAAAAGATATTATTAAAAATTGGATTAATTTTTTCTTTAATTACGATCCCAACGTTTGGCAGATGGAAATTACAGCAAAAAGAATTATTGCATGGACATCCAATACAGACATAACCTTGGAAAACTCAGACAAAAAATATAAAGAAAAATTTTTTTTAAGTCTCGTTAAACAGTCAAATTTTCTTTTAAAAAATTTAAATAATTTATCTTACGGAACTAGTAAAATTATATGTTGTGCGGCTATAATATTATCGGGAATAATTTTTAAAGATAATAACTTAAATTATAAAGTAGGAATTAAAGAGCTAGAAAAAACTATAAAAAATTATTTTGATAATACTGGATTTCCAAAATCCCGAAACCCTGAGGAAATTTTTATTTCTATCAAATATTTAATTTTAATTAGGGAATGGTTTAAAGAAGCGCAAAAACCTATACCAGATTATTTAAATGAAATTATCATTAAGTGTGGAAGTTGTTATTCAGTACTATGTTGTACAAATAGACAGTTTCCTCTATTTAATGGTTCTACAGAAATTGATCATAAAGATTATGATATATTTTTGAAAAATTTAAAGTACAAGTTTACAAGTGAGAATAATCAAGTAGGAGGCTTAATAAAAGTCAAAAAAAAAAAATTTGATTTTTTTATTGATTGTGGAAACCCACCTAATAATAAATTCTCGAAATACTATCAAGCTGGATGTTTATCTTTTGAATTAATTTCCAATAAGCAAAAAATTATATGTAATTCTGGATATGGAAAATACTTATCACCTAAGCTAACTTCTATAAGTAGATCTACAGCAGCCCACTCTACTTTATATATTAATGACTCTTCGTCATGCATTTTTCAAAAAAATAAATCTATAAATAAAATTTACGGCAATTCATTGATTGATAAGCATAAAATAATTAACAAAATATATAATGAAAACAATGACTTTTATTCTATTGGTGCTTCACACGATGGGTATGAAAAAAGATTTGGTTGTATTCATACTCGATCAATTAAAATTCCAAAAAAAGAGGATATAATTTTTGGTAAAGATGAGCTAAAAAGAACTAAAGATTATTCAAATTCATTAATTTATTTTATAAGATTTCATATTTATCCAAATACTAAAATTACTAAAACAAAGGCTGGAAATTCAATTTTAATTAGTTTATCAAATGGTGAGGGGTGGTTATTACAATGCAACTCTAATAAGTTTGAAATTGAAAAAAATATTTTTCTTGGAAATAATAATAAAATTATAAACAATGAGTCAGTTTCTATTTCTGGATATATGGATAAAGAGATAGTTACAGTAAACTGGAAAATTGAAAAGATCAGTTAAAATAAATAATGAATTTAAAAAAAATTAAAAGAGCAATTATCTCTGTATCAGATAAGTCGAATATAGAGACTATATTACCTATTTTAAAAAAATTTAATATTGAAATTATTAGTTCAGGTGGCTCGTTTAAAAAAATTACGAAATTAAAATATAATTGTTTAGAGGTGTCTAATTATACTGGATTTTCTGAAATGCTGGATGGAAGGGTTAAGACTTTACATCCAAAAATTCATGCTGGTATCTTAAATATTAGAAAAAATAAAAAACATATAGCTCAAATAAAAAAAAATAATATACCCAATATAGATCTTGTCATTGTTGACCTTTACCCTTTTGAAAAAAAAATAAATGAGGGTCTAAAATTTGAAGAATTAATTGAGTATATAGATATTGGTGGCCCTACCCTTTTAAGAGCAGCAGCAAAAAATTTTAATGATGTTACAGTTATTTCTAATATTAAAGATTATACTTTACTAGTAAAAGAGTTGAAAAAAAATAAGGGTGCATCAACTTTTTTATTTAGAAAATATATGTCAGCAAAAGCATATAATTTGACAGCATACTATGACTCAATAATTTCAAACTATTTAAATAATAAATTAAATATAAGATTTCCAGAAAAAAAAACTTTCCACGGAAAATTGAGAGAAAAGCTACGCTATGGTGAAAATCCCCATCAACAGGGCGCTTTATATACAACTGGTAATAAATTTAATTTAGAAAAACTCCATGGAAGAAGTCTTAGCTACAATAACTATAATGACATTAATTCTGCAGTAGATATTTTAAAGTCTTTCAAAAAAAATGAAGGGACAGTAATAGTTAAGCATGCTAACCCGTGTGGGGTATCTATCGAAAAAAACCAGTTTAAATCATTTATAAACGCCTTGGCGTGTGATCCTGTAAGTGCCTTTGGTGGTGTAGTTGCAATAAACTCAATAATTTCTAAAAAGTTAGCTCTAGAACTTAATAAGGTTTTTTTTGAAACTATTATTTCTAAAGGGTTTAAAAGAGATGCATTAAAAATTTTGAAAAAAAGAAAAAATATAAGATTAATTAGTTGTAATAATTTTAATTTTTTTAATGATGAAAATTATCACTTTCTTGGAAAATCATTTTTAATCCAAGATTCAAATAATGTACTTTTCAATAATAAATTGAAAGTAGTTACAAAAAAAAAACCAACTATTGCTCAACTTAATAGTATGAAATTTGCATTTAACATTTGCAAATTTGTAAAATCTAATGCGATTGTTTTAGCAAATGACAAGTCTACTATTGGTATTGGTTCTGGACAACCAAGTAGATTGGATAGTTGTAAAATTGCATCTAGCAAAGCATTACAATTTATACCAAAAAAAATATTAAACTCAGTTGCGGCATCAGACGCTTTTTTTTCTTTTGACGATGGTATCAAAGAGCTGAAAAAAGTTGGGGTATCTGCTATTATTCAACCAGGTGGATCAATTAATGACAAAAGTATAATTGAGACCGCCAATAAGGCTAATTTAACGATGGTGTTTACTGGAACAAGACATTTTAAACACTAGGGTTTAATTTCATCAATTTTTGCTGCCAAAATAAAATCACTTTCTACTAGACCTTTTATTTTATGCGTAAAAATTTGTATTTTAGCATAACCCCAACCAAAAGTTATATCGGGATGATGCCCTTCTTTTTCAGATATGTTACCAACTTCATTTATAAATTCTTTGCTCTCTAAAAAATTTTCAAATTTAAATTCTTTTTCGAGAAAGTATATTTCATTTTCTTTTTTTTTAAGACTCCATCCATTGATTTTTTTAAGATATTTGTGCATCTCGGAGACATCAAACGGAGGGATTCCGCCTTTGCAGGGTATACAACTTTTTTTATATAAATCAGACATTTTTTAAGTTAATAGTTTTTCATATTTTTTTTTCTACTTTCTAATTTTCTTCTAGTAAAAAAATAAAGTTTTTCTAATAAAGTAAACTTAATTTTTATTTTTTCATTATATGGTACTTTACCCCCCATATCATCTACAAATTTTTTATTTATATTTGAATTTTCTTTTATTTCAATATCTTTGACTTTAGTGATATTTAAATCTCTTATATTTTTTTTTAAGTAAAATTTATGGGTTTTGAAACTTTCATAAGAAATTGTATAAGCATGATCAAATTTATTCATTTGTTGTTCCCAAACTTTGTGCCCAAAAAATGGAGCAGGCTGAATATGCTTTATATCGGGAAAAAACCTACGCCATTTATTAATCATTTCTTCCCATCCTAGATAGTAATTAAGTTTTCTTGCTTTTTTATAAGAATTTAAAATCTCATCACTTTCTCTATAAAGATACAAATACATTGTATTTTTTTTTTTTAAATCAATTCTTCTTACCCAAAATTCATTTATATTTAGAAAAAAATTATTATGCTTTTTTACAAATGCACTTAAATAAACAAAATGTTGATTAAGGAAAAATTCTTCTGGAAAAAAATTTACGGTATAATTCAACTCATCTGAAAGTACATTACTCACAAAAGTAGAGCCTGATCTTGGTTGTGAAAATAATATTACATTTTCAAATCCTTTGTTAAAAAAGATTTTTTTTATTTCTTCCCATTTATATAAATTAAACTTTATGTTTTCACTGTTCATTTAATAAGTATATTATTTAAACCAATCATACTGGGCAATATATTTGTATAAAAATTTCTTATAAGGCAAATATTTATTTCATGAGTCTTTATAAATTGCATTTTGAATTTGATATTTGCTTGCTGTTTTAGAAAAAATATCCTTTCTTTTATAAAATTCTAAACATTTTTTATCCCAGGGTAAATTACAAAATTTTAATAATTTTTTTGATTCTGGTTCTGGATTATTTACAAAATCTTGATAATCTAGATCATAAATTAAATTTGGAAATTTTATTTTATAGTTTTTAATCATAACATGGTAAATATCCATATACTTTAAAATATGTTCTAAATCATGTCCCCATAGAATGTCTTTATAAATACTTTTAAAAATTGAAATTATTGAGGATAAAGGATTTCTTTTACAATTAACAAACTTTGCGTTGGGAAATATTTTTAATATTATTTCTATATAAAAAAAATTATCTAAGGATTTATCGGTAAAAATATAGTCGCTTTTTTCTTGGATTAGTTTTTTTTGATAAAATTTTTTAATTATTTTTTTTTGTACATCTTTTATATTTAGGTCGGAAAAAGAATTTTGTCGTATCATTTGTGCTACAAAATTGCTAATCACATTTGTTTCTTCTCCTATTGGAATATGTTTGGTTCCTGATGCAATAACTTTTTCTATTAATGTTGAGCCACACCTAGGAACTCCAACTATAAAAATTGGTTTTATTTTGTCATCATTTTTTTCATTATTTTTTTTAGGTTTTCTAAAAGTGATGGATTCTATTAATCTAGGTAATTTATTAATCCAATAGTCAACTTCCTTATAAAATAAATCTTTATTTGAATCGGGAAAATTAGAATGCGTTTTTAATAAATAATTAAATTCTTTTTCATAATTTCTGTTTTTTAACTCATATTTTGATAATAATAAATTTCCATATATATGATTTTCTTTTTTACAATTATCTTTATTTATTGTCTTAACTATTCTTTTTTTAAGGTCTAAATCTAATATTTCTTTTTTTAGTTCACTTAAATAATATACAGATTTTAAATTATCAGATTTATACTTTATGGCATTATCATAACAGTCGACCGCTTGTTGATATTCTCCCAGATTTTTAAACACTAATGCTAAATTATTATATGCTTTAACATGATCTGGTTGAATTTTGATAGATTGTTTGTAGGCGACAATTGCTTTTTGATATTCTCCTAATTCCTCAAAGACGTTCCCAAGGTTAAAATAACAATTTGATGATTTTGGATTAATTCTAATTGCTTGTTCATAATATTTAACAGCTTGTTCATATTCAAACAAATTTTCAAATAAATTTCCAAGATTTAAATATGCTTGATCAAAACTTTGATTAATTTGAATAGCCTTTTCATAACTTTTTTTCGCTTTCTCAAAATCTCCTAAATATTGAAATAATACTCCGAGATTACAGTGTGCTTCTTCATAATTAATGTTAATTTTAATCGCTTCTTCATAACATTTTTTAGCTATACGTAAATTGCCCATATCATAGTGTGCAATTCCAAGATTATTATGAGCTATAAAATAATTTGGGTCAATTCTGATTGCCTCTTCATAACATTTTATAGCTTTTTTTAATTCATTTTGTTCTTTAAATATTAAACCAAGATTATAATGTAAATTTTTATGTTGTGGTTTAATTTTTATAGCTTTTTGAAATAGTTTTTTGGCAGGTTCTAGCTTTTTTAATTGTGCTGATACAGTAGCTAAAAGTAAGTTTGCATCAAAATTACCAGGATTTTCTTTTAAAAATTCAACATATAATTTCTCTGCAGATTCAAACTTGTTTTGTTTATGATTTTGAACTGCTTTTAAAAAAATTTCTTTTAAAGGTAGGTCCTTTTTTTTCATTTTTTTTCTTTCTCACTCTTCACACCATTGTATTTTAACGCTTATTTTTAATAACTAGATGAAATTATTGGAGCGGGTCAAGGGAATCGAACCCTCTACCTAATCGTTGGCAACGATTCGCTCTACCAATGAGCTAGACCCGCTAAATTAAAAACCATTATATTATAATAGTTTTTAATAGGTCAAGAATTATAAAAAACTTGTATAATTATTTAACTTATACTCAATATATAAAAAAATTTATGAAAAATACTGATATTAAAGAAATAGTTGAAGATTATAAATCGGGAAAGTTGAATATTGCTGAAAAAAAAATTACTGAGATAATAAAAAAAATTCCAAACAATTACTTTTTGTATAATTTATTGGGGGCAATTTTACTAGGTCAAAAAAGATTGGATGAAGCAATTATTTCTTTTAAAAAGAGTATAAAAATTTTACCAAATTACGCTGATGCTTACAACAATTTAGGTGGAATTTTTGCACAGAAGAAAAATTATACTGAAGCAATTGATTATTTTAAAAAAGCTATTCAAATAAATCCTAACTATAGTCAAGCATACTACAATGCTGGAAAAGCCTTATTTGAAATACAGGAGTATAATGGAGCAATTAATAATTATAAACATGCAATTAAAATAAACCCTAATTACGCGAATGCTTATATTAATTTAGGCAACGTTTTTAAAGCATTAAATGATTTACCAAATGCAATTAATTGCTATAAAAAAACAATAAAAATTGATGATAAGAATTTAGACGCATATAATAATTTATCTTTTCTTTACTGTGATATCGGAAAAATTGATGAAGCCCATGAATGTTTTGATAAATTGTCAAAATTAAAACCAGAAAATATTCTTTATAAAATTAATAAAGCTCTGCTTCTAAAACCAATATATAAGTCTACCAAAGAGATAGATATTTATCGTAATAAGTTTCTGGAAAATCTAGAATTACTAGATAAATATAAATATTACACAGATCAACCTGCTAATGAAATAGAATTAAATTTTTATTACTTGGCTTACCACAATAAAAATAATTTGGAAGTGATGAAAAAACTTTCTAAATTATTTAGAAAAATAATTCCTTGTCTTAACTATACTTCAAAAAATATACACAAAAAAAAAATTGATAAAAAAATTAAAATTGGATTTATTTCACAATTTTTAACCAATCATACTGTTGGAAAACTTTTTGGTGGGTTTATAAAAAATTTGAACAAAGAAGAATTTTATACTACAGTGTTTCACGCACCTAATACCAAAAATAGTTCCATTAAAAATGAAATTAATACAAAAGTTGATAAGGTTATACAATTAGATGAAAAAATTCAAAAACAGCAATCTCAGATTGAAAAGGAAAATTTAGATATCATATTTTATCCAGACATAGGTATGTCGCCAACAACTTATTTTTTAGCTTTTGCAAGACTTGCCCCAGTTCAAATAGCTAGCTGGGGACATACTGAAACTACCGGTATAAACACGATTGATTATTTTTTATCATCAACAGTGTTTGAGGAAAAAAAAGCAAGTGAAAATTATTCAGAAAATTTAATTTGCTTAAGCCAGATTCCAACATACTTTGAAATTCCTCAAGATATTCCTGTTTTAAAAAATAGATTAGAATTAAAACTTCCAACAGATGCTCACCTTTATGGTTGTGTCCAATCATTATTTAAGTTGCACCCAGATTTTGATAAAGTTTTGGCAGAAATTTTAACAAGAGATAGCAAAGGTTATATTGTGCTAATAGGCAATGATGGAAAAGATAAATATTGGTCTGAAACCCTAAAAGAAAGATGGAAAAATAAATATAAAATACTCAATAAAAAAATAATATTTACTAAAAAATTATCATTACATGAATTTTTTTCCTTATCTAATTGCGTGGACGTTTTGCTAATTCCATTACATTTTGGAGGTGGAAACACATCGATTGAAGCTATGATTTTTGGTACACCTTCTATTACTATGCCTAAAGGTCATTTAAGAACAAATATTACTGCTGGAATTTATAAACAAATGAAAATCTCGAACCCCCCAATAGTTAATAGTACTGAAGAATATATAAATTTAGCAGTGGAACTTGCAAAAAATAAAAAAAGAAACGATTCTTTGAGAGAAGATTCAAAAAAAGCTGCAAAAAAATATTTATTTAATAATAACAAAGTTTTAAAAGAATTTGAAAATCTTCTAAAGAATGTTCATAAGAAAGTGCAAATAAAGTAAAAAATATGATTATCTGGATTGCTTCATACCCTAAAAGTGGAAATACTTGGTTGAGAGCTTTAATTAGCTCTTACTATTTTTCAAAGTCTGGAGATTTTAATTTTGATTTGTTAGAAAATATTGAATCATTTCCCAAAAAAAAATTCTTTCTTAAATATACTAAGCAGTTTAAAGCACCTACTTCTACTACATATTACTGGGATAAAGCGCAAGATGAACTGAATGTAAATGGTAAACTAAATTTTTTAAAAACACATAATAGTTTATGCAATATAAATGGAAATAATTTTACTGACAGCAGAAATACATTAGGATGTATTTATATAATTAGAGATCCACGAAATATATTAACATCGATTAAGAATCATTATGAGTTAAATTATGAAGACTCGTTAAGCTTTATGCTAAATAAAAAAAAATTTATTTATGGTCATTATGTAAAAGATGACTTTGGGGATATTCAGTTTATAGGATCATGGAAAGACCATTATAATTCTTGGTTAAATACTAAAATGTTTACTGTAAAATTAATTAAGTACGAAGATTTAGTACAAAATACTTTTAAAATTTTTAAAGAAACAATAGATTTTATTAATAGAATAAGTGGAGGGAAAGAATCTTTTGATAGTGTAAAAGCTAAAAATAGCGTTGATTCAACTAGCTTTAATAATCTAAAATCTAGGGAATTAAAAGAAGGGTTTTCAGAATCAATATATTCCAATAAAAAAAATAAAAAATTAAATTTTTTTAATTTGGGCCCAAAGAATGATTGGAAAATTATTGTTCCAAAAAAATTCCACGATAAAATTAATTATGAATTTAAAAACGATCTAAAATTTATAAATTACAAATAATATTAATCTGCAACATAAACAGATATGCCTCTTTTATTAAGATCTATATCAAATTTTTTATGAAGTGGAGGAAATGCTCTCTGTTGACAATCCATACGATCACAAGTTCGACAATTAACACCAATTGGAGTTTCTGTTTTTTTATCATTTAAATTCAACGTATCAGCATAAACAAATTTGCTCGCATATTTGACTTCACATCCCAAACCTATAGATAATAAGCTTTTAAACATTCCATGTTTTCCAACGCCTTTTTCTACAGTTCTTGCTATACAAACGTACTTTTTTCCATTCGGCATTTTTGAGACAGCAGCATTAATTTTTCCTGGCATAGTGAACGCTGCATAAATATTCCATCTGGGGCAAGCTCCACCATATCGAGGTATTTCTATACCTGATAAAGAAAATCTTTTTGAAATATTGCCAGCCACATCAGCTCTCAACATATGGAATGGGACCCCTTTCATTTTAGGATCTTGTAAACAAGTAATTCTGTGGGCTACTTGTTCGAATGATGTAGCAAAAGTATTTTGGAGAAGCTCTACATCATATCTCTGCTTAATACACTCTTCATAAAAATACTTGTAAGGCATAATAATTGCTGCACCCGTGTAATTTAAAAGTGCAACTTTTGATAATTTTTTTGCTTCTTTTGTAGGGAATGAAAATGAGTCTAAATATTCATCTATTGTTTCGCTAGCTTCTAGCTGGGCAACTTGTGCAGCAGCATAAAGTTTTTTACTTTCTAACGTCAAATAATCAGATAGAATAAATATCTTTTTAATCGGATCAAACTGTTTAGTAAATGGTTTGTTTTCATCGGGAACAACATCTTTAACTTCTATTTTATGGTTATTAGTTAAATATTCACAAATTGATGAATAGCCTGTTCTATTATTCGTTTGAATTTTATAGAATATATTGGTTGCAAAATCTTCTAGTTTTGAAAAATAGTTTTCATTTTCTTGAATAAAATCGGAACTACTTCACCAGGAAAAGAATTTTTTCTGCTATCAATAAATTTTCCTGATATATTTTCAACTTTACTTACTATATCCTGATTTTTTTTTTTATAATTGTCTCCAAGCTTAACTAATGCTTTTGCAATTAATGGATTTGTATTAATTAGATCTTTCACATCAAAATTTGTTATATCTAGATTTTCAAACAAGTTGTCACCAAGCAAATCCATTAAATTTTGATATAAATTTGTATCTATTTTTTTTGATATATCAGATACATCCACATTAAGCTCACTTGCAATTTTTACTAAAAAATCTAAATCTATTTTACGCTTACCACTTTCCATTAAATTAAGGTATGTCGGCGATATGACTAACTTTTTTGATAAATCGGCTTGAGTAATTCCTAGTTTTTTTCTCCTCACCTTTATTTTATGGCCTATTTGTTGATCTATTTGATTCATATTTAATAATTATTTACTATATTTACAAAAATAAGATATTTTATTTACAAGTATTTACAAGCAAAATCAACAAAAATATTGCGTTTAAACATATTTGTAAATATAGTAAATCCCATGAACATACTAAATGACCCAAAAGCACAACCGATAATAGATCGATCTTCTGATAAAGGATTATATGTTAATGATGATGATCAAGATTGGGGCAGCTCTGGTATGAACAACGTTCAAGAAGATTCAGAATAAAATTACTAATGAAATCAGGAAATGTTTCTTTTGATCTAAAAAGATTTCTGGGTATAAAAAGAGATTACTCTAAAAATGATATCGAAAAGCTCAAAGGGACATTTGATATTGAGTATTCACTTTGTAAATCACAATCAGAAAAACTTTGGAATTTATTAAATACTGAACCATATGTTAACACACTTGGCTCTTTATCTGGAAATCAAGCTGTGCAACATGCTAAGGCGGGCCTAAAAGCAATTTATTTAAGTGGATGGCAAGTAGCGGCTGATGCCAATAGTGCTGGAGAAATGTATCCAGATCAAAGTTTATACCCTTATGATAGTGCGCCAAAATTAGTTGAAGCGATGAACAACGCTTTGATTAGAGCAGATCAAATTCAACACATGGAAAGTATTGAAGGAAAAATTAGTAGAAATGATTGTATAGATTATAAAATGCCTATTATTGCTGATGGTGAAGCTGGATTTGGAGGCCCATTAAATGTTTTTGAATTAACTAAAAAGTTTATAAAAGCAGGTGCAGCGGCTGTACATTTTGAAGACCAATTGGCTTCAGAAAAGAAGTGTGGGCATATGGGTGGAAAAGTTTTAGTTCCAACACAAACAATGATTAAAAATCTTAAATCTGCAAGATTAGCTGCAGATATAATGGAGGTTCCTTTAATTATTTTAGCAAGAACAGATGCTAATGCTGCAAAGTTAATCACTAATGATGTTGATAAAAATGATAAACCTTTTTTAACAGGCAAAAGATCTCCAGAAGGATTTTATTATGTTAAAGAAGGTTTGAACCAAGCTATATCTAGGGGATTGGCTTATGCTCCGTATAGTGATTTAATATGGTGTGAAACAGCTAAACCAAATTTAGAAGAAGCAAAAAATTTTGCTAAAGCCATACATGCCAAGTTCCCTGGAAAACTTTTAGCTTATAATTGTTCACCATCATTTAATTGGAAAAAAAATTTATCAGATAAGGATATAGAAATTTTCCAAATTGAACTTGGTAAAATGGGGTACAAATTTCAATTTATCACACTAGCTGGATTCCATGCACAAAACTTTGCAATATTTGATTTAGCTAAAAAATATAAGCAATATGGGATGTCGGCTTACTCACGATTGCAACAACGAGAATTTGATAGCGAAAAAGAAGGTTATACTGCTACAAAACATCAGAGGGAAGTTGGTACATCATACTTTGATTCTATATCAAACACTATTTCTTCTGGTGAAAGTTCTACTACTGCAATGAAAGATTCTACAGAAACCGATCAGTTTTAATCTTAAAAAATATACATATTTTGTCATATTTGCTATCTTTGTTTTTAAGTGTAAAATTTTATTTATGAAAAAAAAAATTTTTCCAGAAAATATTGCTATCTTTCCATTGTCAAATGCTGTTTTCTTTCCTAGAACAATATTGCCATTAAATATTTTTGAAGACAGGTATATAGAGCTTATTAATGACTGTTTAAAAGGAGAAAGAATGTTTGGTATGGTTCAACCTAAAAATAGAACAAAAAATTCAACAGAAGTTCATAATGTTGGCTGTTTAGGTAAGATTATAAATTTTAGCGAAACTTCAGATAAAAGATTTATTATTACTCTCTCTGGAATAATCAGGTTTAAAATAAAAAAAGAATTATCTAAAGATAAATTATATCGAAAATTTAACGTAGATTATTCTAATTTTTTAGATGATCTTAATAATGATGTGAGTGAGATAATAGATTTTGATAAGGATAATTTATTAAAAAAAATAAATGTTTTTTTTAATATGATAAATTATTCTATTAAGAATAACGAGTTAGCAAAACTCGATCCGGATCAATTGATAAGTACTATAACTATGATCTCACCTTTTTCGGTAGAAGAAAAACAAAAAATAATTGAAACAAAAGAAATTAAAGAAAAAATTAAATTATTAGATAATATTATCAATTTTAATATTTTTGAACTTCAGGACAGTAAAACTATTCAATAAATTAAAATTTTAAACCTTCATTAGCAATTTTAAAAAAAATATTTTTTGTTAAATTGCTTTTATTTAAAATTTTAAATAATTTATCTCTTATTTTATTATAAGAAAGTGAATTTTTTATTAGATTTACTCCTATTGAAAACATAAAATTTCTTGGTTTAACTTCATTAGAAAATTCTGATAATATATCTGGGCTACCAACATCCATTCCCAAGTCTACTTTTTTTTTTAATATTTTTTTCAAGCTGGCTAAATCTCTAAGAGTCATATTAAAACCCTGTCCAACAAATGGATGTATTACATGCAGTGCTTCTCCAAATAAAAGAGTTCTATCTAAATGATATTTATCTCTAATTAAATAATTTAAATCTTTATATTCTAAATTACTTGCATAAGTTATATTTCTCAAATATTTTTTTACATACTTTTTTATTTGTTTCTTAAAAAGAATTTCATTTTTTTTTTTAAAATTATTTTTTATTGACCAAACTATTGACGTTTTTGTTTTTGAAATAGGTAACATTGCCAATATTTCATTTTTAAAAAAAATTTGCCTTGCAATATTATTTTTTGTAGAGCTGTGCTTTAGGTTTATTGTGATTGCCAATTCGTTATAAGATTTTTGAATTGTTCCATTTTTAAAAATATTTTTTACTAAATTAGAGTTATGGCCTACGCAAAGAATTACAAGACTGTAACTATTATTACTCTTATTAGTTTTAACTTTTTTTAACAACCCTTTATTCATTATGTCTAGAACCTGCTCATCTTTTTTTAATATTATTGATTTTGTATACTTAATCTTGTTCATCATTAATTTAAATAATTTTGAATTTTCCGACATATAAAGTGCTTGTTTATTTTTTTTTGTATTATTTATTTCAAATATTTCTTCAAATTCTTCCTTGTTATTTTCCGCGTATAATTTCATTTCAGGGCATGGCCACAAATCTCTTTTTAATGATTTGGAAATATTAAGTTTTTCTAAAAAATCAAGATTATCTTCAGATATTGCTATGGTTCTATTAGATCTTTCATTTTTAATATTCTTGGTAGCTATAAGATCTATGTGGCAATTGAGTTTTGATAAAGCTATAGCTGTTACTAAGCCTGTTAAGCTACCACCAATAATACAAATTTTTTGTTTTTCCATGATTTTATTTTTTATAAATTAATTTTAACAATTATTAATAAATGATACAAAGTTAATTAACTAATTTGTAAAAATGAATTCTCAAATATTAACAAAAATTAATGATTTTATAAAAAGAAGATTAATAGAATTGCTAGGTCTCCTTTTTATACTTTTGGGTATTTTCCTGCTGGTATCGATATTTAGTTATTCGCCAGATGATCCTAATTTTATATATAGCCCAGAAAATACTAAAATTCGAAATATAGGAGGTTTCTACGGTAGCGTTACATCAGATTTTTTACTTCAATCGATAGGATTAATTTCTATTCTATTTATTTTTAATTTTTTTTATTGGGGCAGCAACCTAATATTAAAAAAAAAGGAAAATATTATTACCACAGGTTTTTTCGTTTTTATTTATATAATTTTAGGAACCACATCATTAAATATTTTATACAATAATTCTTTTTGGTTAATACATAATGGAAATGGTGGATTTGTAGGCCGTATAATTAAAGAAAATATTTATTATTTTACTCCATTAGTTGAAAATTTATATTTTGTAAACATTCTTATATTGCTAACTTCAATTTTTTTTATCCTTAGCTTGAATATGAAATTGAATGAGTTTTTCAAAATAATATCTTTTCCATTTAATCTAGTAAAAAAAATACTTAATTTGTTAAAAAAGAAGAAAACTAACAATAGCTCTAATTTAAATTTTTTAGAAACTGATTTAGAAAATAAAATATATCAGGAAATTGATTTAAAGGAAAAGCAACCAATTTTACCCTTTTCAAATAATCAAGAGGTAAAAAATAAAATTAATATTTTTAAGTTGCCGTCAATTAATTTTTTAGAAAGAAGTCCTGATTTAAAAAATAAAAATAATACTAATGATTTGCAGCTAACTAAAAATTCTGAATTTCTTGAAAAAATACTTTTAGATTTTGGGGTGGAGGGCAAAATCAAAAGAATAAGCCCAGGGCCAGTTGTGACTTTAAATGAATTTGAGCCAGCTTCAGGAATTAAAGTTTCTAAAATAGTTAATTTGGCTGATGATATAGCTAGAAATACTAGTTCAGTTTCAGCTAGAGTGGCAACCATACCTGGTAAAAATACAATTGGTATCGAAATTCCTAATTCAAAAAGAGAAAATGTTTTTTTAAATGAAATTATTTCAGATGAAAGATTTAATAAAAAAGAAATAAAATTACCTATCGCGTTAGGAAAAAGTATATCTGGTGCTCCTATTATAGGTGATCTTTCTGCTATGCCCCACTTGTTGATTGCTGGTACTACTGGATCTGGAAAATCTGTTTGTATTAATACAATAATATTATCTTTGCTTTACAAGTATACTTCTGAAAAATGTAATCTAATATTAATTGACCCTAAAATGTTAGAGCTATCTGCATACGAAGGAATACCACACTTACTTTGTCCTGTAATTACTGAAGCTAAAAAAGCAACTGCAGCACTTGGGTGGGCAGTAAAAGAAATGGAAAGTAGATATAAATTAATGACTAGTGTTGGAGTAAAAAATATAGATGGATATAATTTAAAACATAAAAAACATATGCCTTATATTATAGTTGTGGTCGACGAAATGTCTGATTTAATGTTAATAGCTGGAAAAGAAATAGAAAATTATATTCAAAGATTATCACAGATGGCGAGGGCAGCCGGCATACATATTATTATGGCGACCCAAAGACCCAGTGTAGATGTAATTACAGGAACTATTAAAGCAAATTTTCCTACACGAATTTCATTTCAAGTAAGCTCTAAAATTGATAGTAGAACAATTTTAGGAGAGCAGGGGGCAGAACAGTTATTGGGTAAGGGTGATATGCTTTACATGTCATCAGCCAACAGAATAGTTAGAATTCACGCTCCATTTGTCTCTGAACCTGAAATAGAAAAAGTAAATAGTTTTTTAAGATCTCAAGGAAAGCCAGATTATATTGATGAGATTACAATAATAAAAGATAGCGACGCAAATACAGTTAATAATGATAATAATGAAAAAGATCAATTATACCAGAAAGCTGTTGATATTATAAAATCCGAAGGAAGAGCTTCTACAAGTTTTCTACAAAGAAAGTTACAAATTGGATATAACAGAGCGGCTAGAATCATGGAAACAATGGAAAAAGAAGGTATAGTCGGACAAGCCAACCATGTAGGTAAAAGAGAAATTTTATAGGTTTAATGTTTTGAGAAAAAAATTAATTTTTACTACTCGAATTCTTTTGATATATCTAATTTGCACAAGCTATTCTGTAGCTGATATTCAAAAAAAAATAATAAATAAATTAACATCTATTACAACTTTATCTTTTAATTTCACACAAACTATTGCAAATAAAAAAGAAATTGGAAATTGTCATATTAAATATCCACTTTTAATGAAATGTAATTATAAAAATCTAAAACAGAAAGTTATAATTTCTGATGGAAAAAGAATAGCTATAATTAAAAAAAAATATAAAAAAATTTACTTGTACCCTATAAAAACAACACCATTATTTTTTGCTTTAAAAAAAGAAGAGATTATAAATCTTGTAAAAAAAAATAAGCCAAATGAAATAAACCAGGATTTAGTTGCGTTTAAAGATTTAAAAAAAAATAAAAATATAATAATATTTTTTGATAAAAATTCTTTTGAATTTAAGGGATGGCAAACAAAAGATATTTTTTCTAACAATGTTACTTTTATGATAAATAAATTAAAAATAAATAATCAAATCGTAGATAGTTTTTTTAAAATTCCAGAAGAGAAAGACCTTTAAGAAACCATTTTACCAATCTTTTCCCCACCAAAAATATGAAAATGCAAATGAGGAATCTCTTGCCCCCCATTCTCTCCAGAATTAACTAGGGATCTATATCCCCCCCCTTTTACTACGTCGGAAACACCAATTTTTTTAGCTACCATACCTATTCCCTTTATTAGTCCTACAATTTCTTTTTCAGATGCTTTTGAAGAAAAATCGTCTAAGTTTATGTACTCGCCTTTAGGAATAACAAGAGCGTGTACTTTTTTTTGTGGGGCAATATCATAGAAAGCCAAAACATATTCGTCTTCATAAATTTTTTTACAAGGAATTTCTCCTCTAAGAATTTTAGCAAAAATATTATTTTTATCGTAAAACATTTTTTTTATTTTTCATTAATTAATAAAAAGGTGGTAAATTAATAAACCAATAATTAAACCCTTAATAAAAGATATCCAAACAATTCCATAATTAGAAATATTTAATTTTATCTTCCACCATTCTATATATTTTTTATGTAAATTTATCATTTTTGTCTTTTCTTTAACTCATCCATTACATCTTCAATCATTATATTATTAGCCTCTAGATAAACCATCAAATGGTAAATTACATCAGCTGCTTCGTGGACTCGCTTTGAATGAAAAAAAGGCTCAGGGCTTTTATCTATTTCTTCGATTAATTCTCCAATTTCCTCTTTTACTTTTTCAACACTTAAATTTTTATCACTTAGTAATTTTTTTGTGTAAGAATCTTCAACTGAGGATTCTTTTCGTTTACGAATAACAGCAATTAATTCTTCTAAAGTTTTAAACATTTCTCAGATTCTTACAGGAATTCCCTTCGTGACTAAATATTTTTTTGCATCCTGGATTGAAAATTCTCCAAAATGAAAAATTGATGCAGCTAATACAGCATTTGCTCTTCCAATTTTTATACCTTGGTATAGGTGTTCTAGGCTACCAACACCTCCTGAAGCAATAACTGGTATATTTATCAGGCTAGACACCTTTTGTGTTAGATCTAAATCGTAACCTTTTTTTGTTCCATCTCTATCCATCGAGGTAAGTAGTATTTCTCCTGCGCCAATTGATTCCATCTCTTCTACAAATTTAATAGCATCTATTCCTGTTGATTTTCTTCCTCCATGAGTAAATATTTCCCACTTGTTTTCTTTAATTTTTTTTGCATCTACTGCTACAACGATACATTGAGTGCCAAACTTTTCTGCACTTTCTTTAACCAAATTTTTATTATTAACAGCCGCTGTATTTATTGATACTTTATCTGCGCCAGCTAACAATAAATTTCTTATATCATCTATTGTTCTTACGCCGCCACCAACTGTTAATGGCATAAAACATTTTTCTGCAGTTTTTTTAACTGTATCTAATATAATATTTCTTTTTTCATTTGAGGCTGTTATATCCAAAAAACATAACTCGTCAGCACCTTGTTCATCATATATTTGTGCTTGCTCCGCAGGATCTCCTGCATCAACTAAATCTACAAAATTAATGCCTTTAACTATTCTACCATTTTTTACATCTAGACAAGGTATAATTCTATTTTTTAACATTTTATATCTCTTTAACTAATTCTTTAATTTGTATATCTCCATCATAAATTGATTTACCAACTATCACACCTTCAATATTTGTATTATTAAGAGATTTAATTTTTTTAATATCTTCTATAGAAGATATGCCTCCAGATATAATAAAAGGTATTTTTACTTTAGCAGATAATTGAATTGTATCTTTTATATTTGGGCCCTTTTTTGTTCCATCTTTATTAATATCAGTATAAATAATTCTAGAAATTCCAAAATTTTTTATTTCTTCTAAAAAATCGGAAACCAAAATATTAGTTTTTTTTTTCCAACCTGATAAATAAATAAATCCATCTTTAACATCTAATGATACAGCAATTTTATTTTTAAATTTTTCACAAGCAGTTTTGAGTAAACTTTTATTTTCAACTGCAGCAGTTCCAATAATAACTTTATCAACTCCACTTTTTATCCAATTTTCTACATCTTCGATGGTCCTTATACCTCCGCCTATTTGAATTTTTAATTCAAACCTTTTCACTATTTCTTTAACAATAGTTGAATTAGATGGTTTTCCATTTAAAGCTCCATCTAAATCAACAATATGAATATTCTTAAATCCATTTTGGAAATATATTTTAGCTTGATCAAATGGAGGTTTTTCGTAGGAAGTCATTTGATTAAAATCTCCTTTTATAAGTCTAACACACTTCCCGTCTTTAATATCAATTGCAGGAAAAATTATCATTTAAGTTTCCATTTCAAAAAATTTTCTAGAATTGTTAAACCATTTTTTTGACTTTTTTCTGGATGAAATTGAGTTCCAACAATATTTTCTTTTTTTACAGATGCTATTATTGGGTTTCCATAATTTGTCATAGCTACCACATAATCTTTTTGATTTGTAATAAATTCATAACTATGAGCAAAATAAACGTGAGATTTATTTTTAATATTAGAAAAAAGAAAACAATCTTTTTTTAATTCTATTTCATTCCACCCCATATGAGGTAATTTTAATTTTCTATTCATATTGTTTATTTTTCTAACTTCAGCATTAATCCATCCAAATCCTTTTGTTTCTTGAGACTCGTAACCTATCTTTGCAAATAATTGCATACCAACACATATACCTAAAATAGGTTTTTTCTTTTCTAAAACAAATTCATTTAAGGTTTCTTTTAATCCAGGAATTCTTTCTATGCCTAAATAACAATCTCTAAAAGATCCTTGCCCTGGTAAAACTATTTTATCTGATTGTTTAATAGTTCTTGGATCTGAAGTTACAACTATTTTAGATTTTAGATTTATATTATTAGCTGAGGTTTCAAGTGCTTTAGCTACTGACCTCAAATTGCCAGAACCATAGTCAATTACTGATATCGACATTTTTAATTTATAGAACGCCTTTAGTTGATGGAATTTTATTTTTAATTCTTTTATCTATCTCTATGGCTTGACGCAGCGATCTTGCAAGTCCTTTAAAACAAGATTCTATTATATGATGACTATTATCTCCGTAAATATTTTCTACATGCAGGGTAATTCCAGCTGCTTGTGAAAAAGCTTGAAACCATTCTTTAAAAAGTTCTGTGTCCATTTCTCCCAATTTTTCTACTTTTAATCTTACTTTCCAAATTAGATACGGTCTATTTGAAATATCTATAGTTACTCTTGTTAGAGACTCATCCATAGGAATTAAAGCATGGGAATACCTTCTAATACCCTTTGAGGATCGAAGAGCTTTCTTTATGCATTCGCCAATAGCAATACCTGTGTCTTCTGTAGTATGATGTAAATCAATATGAGTATCTCCCTTTGCTTCAATTTTTAAATCAATTAATGAGTGTTTTGACAGCTGTTCCAACATATGATTTAAAAAACCTATTTTGGTACTAACGTTATAAAGGCCACTTCCATCTAAATTTACATTAACTTTAATGCTAGTTTCTTTAGTTTTTCTAATTATTTCAGCTTTTCTTGCCATGACTTATTCCTGTAAATATTAAGAGTATATAAGTAATTAAAGGATATATCAATAAAATGAACTTTTAGACTTGAAGATGGTGAATCAGTCTCCACATAGAATATATGAGTGATGATTTAAAATGGCACGGAACTACGATTATCTTGATTAGAAAAGATAAGGATGTCGTTGTTGCTGGAGATGGGCAAGTTAGCCTTGGTAACACAGTTATTAAAAGTACTGCAAAAAAAGTTCGCAAAATAGAAAAAAGAAATGTTATAGCAGGTTTTGCGGGATCAACAGCAGATGCATTAACTTTATTTGAAAGATTAGAAGCTAAATTAGAGAAACATGCCGGCAATCTTACTAGGGCCGCTGTAGAACTGGCAAAAGACTGGAGAACAGACAAGTATTTAAGAAGACTAGAAGCATTAATGGCAATTGCTGATAAAGAAAAAAGTTTCATAATTTCAGGTACTGGTGATGTTCTTGAACCAGAAGAGGGAATTATTGGAATTGGCTCAGGTGGCAATTATGCTTTAGCTGCTGCAAAAGTATTAATGGACTCAAAAATGTCAGCCGAAGAAATAGCAAAAAAATCAATTCAAGTTGCATCTGAAATATGTGTTTTCACAAATAACAATATAACTTTAGAAAAAATTTAATTTAATGAAACAAAAAACAAATATAACTTCACTTCCAAAAAGAGATGCAAAACAAAATAAAAATGATGATGGTTCAATGGTTTCATCTTTATCTCCACGAGAAATAGTTTCAGAGCTTGACAGATATGTAATAGGACAAAAAGCAGCAAAAAGAGCAGTTGCTATTGCTTTAAGAAACAGGTGGAGAAGGCAAGCTTTGAAGGGTGCTATGAAAGATGAAGTTTTGCCTAAAAATATTCTTATGATAGGTCCAACTGGTGTTGGTAAAACAGAAATATCTAGAAGACTTTCTAAGCTAGCAGAAGCACCGTTTATAAAAGTTGAGGCCACTAGATTTACTGAAGTTGGTTATGTAGGTAGAGATGTAGAGCAAATAATTAGAGATCTTCTTGAAATCTCAATAGCAATTGAAAAAGAAAAAATGCGAAAAGAAGTACATGCTAAAGCCCAACAAGCTGCTGAGGAAAGAGTTCTTAATGTTCTTGTAGGAAACAAAGCAAGCGTTGCTACTAGAGAAAGCTTTAGAAAAAGATTGCGAAATGGAGACCTCGATAATAATGAAATTGAAATTGAAGTAAGTGATACTCCAAATATGCCAAATTTTGAAATACCAGGGATGCCTGGGGCAAATATAGGAATGATAAATATTTCAGAAATGTTGGGTAAAAATATAAAAAAAGGCAAAAAAAGAAAGATGACAGTAAAAGAATCACACGATATTTTAATTGTAGAAGAATCTGAAAAAATGATTGAACAAGATTCAATAATAAATTCTGCTAAAATTTCAACTGAAAATAATGGTATTGTTTTTCTAGATGAAATTGATAAAGTTTCAGCGAGAAGTGATCGGGTTGGTGGAGATGTTTCCCGTGAAGGTGTTCAAAGAGACTTACTTCCATTAATTGAAGGAACAACTGTTAGCACAAAACATGGGACAATTAAAACTGATCATATATTATTTATTGCTTCGGGTGCATTCCAACTTGCCAAACCCTCGGATCTTTTACCAGAACTTCAAGGTAGATTACCAATTAGAGTGGAGTTAAACGCTTTGACTAGCAGTGATTTTATAAGAATCTTAGAAGAACCAGATAATAGTTTAATTAAACAATATACTTCTTTGCTGGGAACTGAAAATGTCACGCTTGAATTTTCAAAGGACGGTATAGAGACAATAGCAAAACTTGCTACGGAAATTAATTCTACTATTGAGAATATCGGTGCGAGAAGACTTTATACAATAATTGAAAAAGTATTAGATGATATTAGTTTTACTGCCACAGATAGGGGTGGTGAAAAAATTGTAATTGACGAAAATTATGTTACAAAAAATCTTGGTGAACTTGTAAAAGATACTGACCTAACAAAATTTATTCTATAAGTTTTTATTTTCTTTTAAAAAAATACAAATAGCTCCTTCACCACCATCATTTATATCTGCTTTAGATATTTTGTTTATTTTTTTTGTTAGCTCTTCATTATTTTTAATATATTCTGGTATAGAATTTTTTAGTACACTTAGTTCTTCTGATATATAAGGATTATCTTGATGTTTTGAGTGCAAGCCTTTACCAGTAATAATAAAAATTTTTTCACAACCGTTATTAAAAGATTCTATAATAAAATTTGCTACAGCTTTATTTGCATCTCTTAACGAAAGTCCATGTAAGTCTAATTTTCTAATTTTATTTATTTTTTTTCTTTGTTCGGGGATATCTTCTTCTTTAGCTGCTATATTATCCAGCTTACTTGTAAATTCTATCCAATCACTTTTATCTTTAGATGTGGCAAAACTTTTCTTTTTCACTATTTTTGAGATGTATCAACAAGATACCATGTGGGATCTTGACTCCACATATTTTTTGAAAATTTCCAGACATCATTAACAGTTTTAATTTTATCTGGGTTACCTTCAATTACTTTTTGTTCTTTATCTTTAACACAAGTGATTATTTCACTAACAAAATTGACAGTTACTTTATAAATGTTCTCAATTTTTTTAAACTCAAGCACTTTGGAAGATTTTAGTCCTATAAATGTTGTTTCATTTTTAATTTCTTTTACTTTTCTTTCTTCTATGACTTCAGAAAAATTGTCGAACATATTCTTTCCAAGCAATCTTTTTAATGATTTTTTATCTCCATTTGCGAAAGATGTAATAATTTGCTCATAGGCCATTCCCGCACCTTTCAAAAATTCTTTTTTGGTCGCTTCATCAACTTCATTTTTTGCTATTGCTTCATTATTTTCTATATCCTTTAAAACTTCCACACCTTTTGGAAAAAATTTATTTATTGGTTTTCCCTGATGTCCCGTTTTTCTTCCTAGAATATTTCTGAGCCTCAGAATTATAAACCCAGCAAACATTGCTAATAGGATGATATCTATAAATTCAAATTGATTTCCCATAATCTTTTTTGATTATAATACTTAATTGATATAGTATGCAAATATAATTAAATAGACAAATGAACGCTGTCATCCTTTTTATAATTAGCATCCCATTACTAGAAATATATTTAATGATTAAAGTTGGGGGCGCAATAGGAGCTTTTAAAACTATTTTTTTAATATTTTTTACTGCAATAACAGGTGTATATTTTGCAAAAATGGCTGGCTTGAATGCAATGCGATCAGGTTTTGGACAGTTAATAAAAAATGAAATTCCTGTTTACGAAATGATATCAGGGGCCGCTTTAGCCTTTGCCGCTCTTTTACTTATTTTCCCAGGATTTTTAACAGATTTTTTTGGATTTTTATTGATAATTCCTCCGACTAGAAAGATTTTAATTTCATCCATATCTTCCAAGTTTAAAAAAAAAGATAACAATGAAAATGAAAATATCATAGAAGGTAGTATTGAAGAAAACGATGAGGATAAATAAATGAGCTACAAAATAATATCAAAATTTGTAAAAGATATCTCTTTTGAAATCCCAAATGCACAAACTTTTGTTATGATGGAAAAAGAAATTGAAAACTATAATTTAAATATTGATATTAAAAGCAAACCTTTTAAGGAAAATATTGTGGAGGTTAATACCATTTTAAGGCTTGTTCCCAATCAAGACGTTAAGCACAAAATGTTAGTTGAAATTAATTTAGCTAGTTTGGTTTCAATAGAAAAAAATCATGATAACAAAAAAGAAATGGAAAAAATCATATTAATAAAAGTTCCTACAGAAGTTTACCCAATGATGTATGAAACCTTTATCTTTTTGTTTAAACAAGCTGGTTTAAAAGAGGTTAAATTAGAGAAAATTGTAGATTTCGAAAAAATGTACAACGATAAAAAAAAAAATTAATTATAATTATTTTTTGTTAGTTGTGACTTTAAATACTCTCGGTGTAACTTATATTCATTATCTTCAATTTTAATTATTTTCCTTGGTGTTTTTTTATTTTTATCATCTTTTTTGATAAATTTTAAATTATCAATTTCGTTGTTTTCTAAATTGAATTTTGGTTCTTTTTGGCCCAATAGATTAACGTAAACCTCTTTTAAAAGGTGACAGTCTACAAGCGCACTATGTTTTTCTCGTGCTGAGTTATCAATATTAAAACGTTTGCAAAGTCCGTCTAATGAGTTGGATGATCCAGGAAACTTAGAGCGAGCGAGGCCCAAGGTGTCTATTACATTTTTTTTGTCAATTAGATCTAGATTTAAAAGTTTTAGTTCATAATTTAAAAACGACAAGTCAAACGAAGCATTATGAATTATAAGTTTTTTATTTTTTATAAAGTTTAGAAAATTTTTTGCTACATCAGAGAAAGTTTTTTTATTCGATAAAAATTTATCTGAATAACCATGCACCTTATACGCATCTTCAGAAACTGTTCTCTGCGGATTAATATACTCATGAAATACATTATTTGTTGCAATTTGATTGTTTAGTTCTACACAACCTATTTCAACAATTTTATGTTTATCTAATACTGAGAGTCCTGTTGTTTCTGTATCGAGTATAATTTCAAGCATTTAATAAAATTTCTTTTAATATATTTTTAACATATTTTTTAGCATAAGTTTTATTAAAATTATTTTTTATTACGAAATTTGATTTTTTTTTTTTAATTTTTACAGGTAGTTGAAAT
>Ga0114997_10000738_pt1 | contig 27108 bp, 26 predicted proteins | sample ArcticOcean_MG_C_2_FD_87045 | JGI IMG/M metagenome (GOLD analysis project Ga0114997, IMG submission 87045) | Marine microbial communities from western Arctic Ocean - ArcticOcean_MG_CB4_136 | ecosystem: Environmental > Aquatic > Marine > Oceanic | place: Arctic Ocean: Canada Basin | collected... | reverse complement strand
TCATAAAAAGTCATCAATGTTTCTCTTTCTTCAAAACCCCAGAGTGATGGAGTTAATGCACCTACATCTAATGCTTGTGTGGTTATGTTTAATAAATGACTTAAAATTCTACCGATTTCACAGAATAAAACTCTAATGTATTGACCTCTAATAGGAACTTCTATTTCTAAAAGCTTCTCTACTGCTAAGGAAAAAGCATGTTCTTGATTCATGGGAGCTACATAATCAAGTCGATCAAAATATGGAATTGCTTGAGCGTAAGTTTTATGTTCAATAAGTTTTTCTGTCCCTCTATGCAATAATCCAATATGTGGGTCAATTTTTTCAACAACTTCACCATCTAACTCTAGTATAAGTCTTAACACACCATGAGCAGCTGGATGTTGAGGCCCAAAATTTAAATTTAGTGTTTTAGTTTTTTTTACCATTAGTTATTTTTAATTTTTTTATCAATTTTACTTTTAATATACTTGGTGCCATCCCATGGACTCTTAGAATCAAATTCTCTGTATTCTTGGTCTAATTTAACAGGTTCTAAAATCACTTTTTTTTTCTCTTCGCTGTATCTAACTTGAGTATTTCCTGTTAATGGAAAATCTTTTCTTAAAGGGTGTCCTTCAAAACCGTAGTCTGTTAATATTCTTCTTAGGTCTGGGTGATCTTTAAATGAAACACCATACATGTCAAAAACTTCTCTTTCCATCCAATTAGCTGAAGGGAAAATTTTAGTAATTGATGGTATTATAGTTTTTTCATCAATATTTAAATTTACACTTATTCTTATATTTTTCTGGTGACTTAGGAATAAATAAATAATTTTAAATCTTTTTTCTTTTCTAGGATAGTCAGCTGCAGTAATGTCTATCAACTGTCTAAATTTAAAATTCTCATTAGTTTTAAGATATAGTATTACAGAAATTAAATTTTCAAAATCAACATCTAAACAAAGTTGTCCAAAATTAATTTCAGACTTATTTATTGAAGTTGTTAAATCTGAATTAATTTTTTTTTCTATATTAACAAGAATTTTTGACATTATTATCTTTCCAAATTTCCTTCTCTTCTAATTTTTTTTTGTAATTGTAAAATTCCATATAACAAAGCTTCAGCTGATGGTGGGCAACCAGGAACATAAATATCTACTGGAACTATACGATCGCAACCTCTTACAACAGAATATGAATAATGATAATAACCACCACCATTTGCGCAGCTACCCATAGATATTACATACCTAGGTTCTGGCATCTGGTCGTAAACTTTTCGTAATGGTGGTGCCATTTTATTTGTTAAAGTTCCAGCTACTATCATTACGTCTGATTGTCTTGGGGAAGCTCTTGGAGCTGCACCAAATCTTTCAAGATCATACCTTGGCATTGATGTTTGCATCATTTCCACCGCACAACACGCTAACCCAAAAGTCATCCAGTGAAGAGAGCCTGTTCTTGCCCATGTAATCAAATTTGTAGAAGATGTTGTTATAAAGCCATTTTTGCTAAAATCATCTGAGATTTTTTTAAATTCACCAGGAATTTTTTTGTTATCTTTTTTAAAAATATTCATATCAATCCCAATCTAAAGCACCTTTCTTCCATTCGTATACAAAACCAACTGTTAAGATAAAAAGAAAAATCATCATTGACCAAAAACCTAAAGCTCCAATGTTGCCTAAAGATATTGCCCAAGGAAATAAAAATGCTATTTCTAAATCAAAAATAATAAATAATATTGCAACTAAATAAAATCTAACATCAAATTCCATTCTTGAATCGTCAAAGGCTTCAAATCCACATTCGTAGGCCGATAGTTTTTCTGGATATGGATTTTTGGGAGAAAACATAAAATTTAATACAATAAAACCTACACTCATGAAAAAGGCTATAAATAGGAAAATTATTATTGACAAATAATCCTTTAAAAAATCTGTTAGCATTATCTTGTTTATATAGGTTTCTTGTTAAGAGTTACAGACGCGAGATTGTCACAAAAAAGTTACTAACATAATAGAATTTTTACATTATGTGGCGGGAGTGAAGGGACTCGAACCCTCGACCTATCGCGTGACAGGCGATCGCTCTAACCAACTGAGCTACACCCCCACAAAATGGTGGGCGGTAAAGGACTCGAACCTATGACCCTCTCGGTGTAAACGAGATGCTCTACCAACTGAGCTAACCGCCCTATACCTAACAAACCTAAAAAGTAACATCTTTTTACAATTAACAAACACTTTAATCAACAATAACTATACTAAATAAACTGCGGACAAAAGCGAAAGTTGAGTTTTACGTGTATGTAAATAAAGTAAAGTAATCTAAAACTACTTTTATTTTTTGTATAAAAAAGAAATATTTCCTAGTTTTAAACCTATTGGAAATAAGCTTGGAAGATTAATTTCTTTTCGAAAAATTACTGCAAATAAATTTTGAATTAAGAATCCTAAATTAAAATAATTATTAGTTCTTATAATAAAATTTTTTTTAAAGTTTAATCTACTAAACAGACTGTTAATTGAACTGGGATTAAATACATGAGGATGTTGCAAAGAATAAGCTGGCCATCTATTACCTAATAAAGTTGCCATTAAAGATTTTTCATTATGAACAACGCCGTAAATATAACCACTTTTTTTTAACTTATTACTTAATTTTTTCACAAAAAGATTTAAACTTGGAATATGGTCAAACACATGTATAGCTATGATAAGATCAAATTTTTTAGTAGATGGAATTTGTTTTATATTTAAATAAACATTTTTAGTTAATAATTTTAGTTTTTTATGCATGCTTTTGTTTGGTTCGACTATGGAGAAACTCAAACTTGGATTAAAATCTTTCATTATTTTTATAAAATTTCCATTGTCTCCTCCAATCTCTAATACATTTAATTTTTTATTACCTTGATCTAATAATTTCTCAATTTGCTCAAGATATCCTTTTTTAGTTTTTATATCATTTGTTTTGTTATCATTTTTATATGTATTATCATCCATGTCTGAATATAGATATTTCAAAAACTTTTCTTTAAAAAATGTTTTAGTAGTTAACAATCCGCATTTACATCTATAATAAGGAAAAAACATTTTCTTTTTGGATAAACCCATCCACATATGCTTTTGAATTTTAAATTCTCTAGTTGGATCTTTTTCTGGAACAACAGATGGGTAACCTTTTAAGATTTTTGAACATGATGGGCAGTTATGGTTTTCTAAATGATTCATAATTTAATAATTTTTATTGTAATACTCAGGATCATTTCTAAATTTTATTTTAATAATTTCATTATCATCGGTAATTTTATAATCTGCGCACGGTAATATTTTAAAAAGGTTCTTTTCTTCTTTATCAATTATAATTATTGGGTTTACTACTTTATTATGCCACGGGCAAAATATTTTACTTTTTTTTATACATTTGCTTGATAACAAAGCTCCTTCATGAGAACAAGTTGTTGGCCATATTTTTTTTAAATTATCCTCTTCAGTAATAAAAAAGCTAAGAATTCCTGAACTTTTACCAATTGTGTCACCATGTTTTAATGTTAGAAAAGTAGATTTTTTTATCGATATTTCAGTTTCTTCATTTTTATTTAAATATACATTTGCTCTATTTATTTGCGCTGAAAATTTAAAAGAACTTTTTTTATCAGAATAAAATTTATGACCAGATTTTCTTAGTTCTCCTTTTCTAATTCGCATTGGGGCGTCCTCTGTCATTAATAATTTGTAGTTTTTTAATAAAATTTTCCCTATAATTTTATGCAAATATTTAAATAACCCTTTTGATCCTACTGCATAAGAGGTTTTGACTTTAGTTTTATCTAAATCTATTTTTGCACTAATGGTATTAACTATAACTACGAAAGGTCCTATAGAAAAAAAATACATTTGGTTAAATTTTGATATCTCGTAGTTTATTGTGACTACTGGTATAGACATACCTATAAAAGGCAGTTTTTGCTGATTCACAGAAGCAGCCATATCATCTAAAGTGAATGCTTGATAGCTGCTAACATTTGAGTGAACATATTCTGCATGAGCAACATCTTTATAATTCCAATCAGAATCTTCAGGTAAATAATCTCCTATGGTTTCAACTTCAAAGAAATTAAAATTGAAATTCTCTTTCTTTAAAGAGTTAACCATATCTATTAATGTTTTTTTGGACATATTGTTTTATTGTTTTAAATAAAATTTTTTTATTACAAAAGCAGTAAACAAAATAACAAAAAATATAAATATAGGTATATAAATTTCTTGAGATAAAAGTACAGTGGAAAAGCTTAATGTTTCATTCTTTTCAATAATTTCTTCAATCCCACTACCTATTGCTACTGTTACGAACATTGGTGGTGTGTTTCCCAGCAATGTGGCAATAAAATAATTTTTAATTGGCATGTTAAACAAAACTGGGAGAAGATTTTGTATTGGAAAAGGGGTTCCTGCGCCACCCACAAATCTAAAAAACATAAAATACAAAATATCATTTTTGTTAAAAAAATTACTTAGTTTAGAGAATTTTGAAGATAATTTTTCGAGAATAAAATTACGTAAAAAAAAAATACCTATTATATAGAGAATGGTTGCTCCTATGGTCGTAGACAGAACTATAAATAATATACCCCACCATTTACCAAACATGAATCCAGAAAGCAATAAAAGGGGTGTTAAAAATAACATTGATAATGTCCAAATAATCGTAAAAATAAAAAAAATTATATTAAGAAACAAAAAATTTTCATTCTTATAGTTTAAAATAATATCTTTGTTTGTCTTAATAAATTCAAAACTGGTGAGGTCACTTAAACTAATTTTAGAAAATAGAAAATACATTCCAGTCGAAATAATTAGAAAATACATCAATGCAAGAAAAGTTTTTAGATTAATTGATTTTATCATTACAAATTATTTATTATTTTCATATATTTGCTTATTTGATAAGTATTACATTCAATGTATGACATCAATATTACATAAAAATAAAATAAATCGTGACATTGAAGATATTTAATATATTTATAAATTAATTAAATGAATTTACCGATAAAAACAAAGTACATCCATCTTTTTTTTCTATCATTGCTAACTCTTCATTATGTTGTACCTTTAATATTCCTTGGTCAGGTTACTATTTTTCCACATGATAATCTTGATAGTGGAGTTCCTTTAGATCACATTATTGGAGAAATTTATAAAGGAAATATTGATAGCATAAACTACTTATTGGGTGGTCAGATAAAATGGTTTTATTTGGAAGAATTGTTTTATCCAATTAATGTTCTACATTTATTTTTAAGTGATAAATATTTTTATTTCACAGATGAAATTTTAAAAAAACTTTTTGCTTATTTTTCTTTTTACTTGCTTGCTATATCACTTAAAAATAACAAATTTAATAGCTCCATAGGTGCAATCTTATATACGTCAATCATTAATATTTATATGCCTCATGGCGTAGCTCAATGTTTCTTTCCATATATATTGTATCTTTTAGTAAACAAAAATTATTTAAATAAAAAACATTATATTGTTTTATTTTTAATAGGTTTAAATAGTTCTCTTATTCAAGATTTTTTATCACTTATCCTTATAATACCACTATCCCTAGTTTTTATTAAAAAAAAAAGTTTTTTAAAAATATATGTACAAGTTTTTGGAATTATTTTTATTTCATCAATTTTAACTTCTGCCCATATAGTAATAGGTACGATAATTTCTGAATCAACTCATAGAGAAGCTTGGATGGCGGGAAGTCAAATAATTTTTCCAATTATAGATATTTTAAAAAATTTATTTTTTTACACGAGCATATCAAATCCTTTAATTTTATTTACTTTTCCTTTGACTGTTTTTACAATAAGTATATTTTTTTTATCAATTTTTGTAAAAGATAAAAATAATAAATTTTTAATCTTATTTATTTTGTCTGTTTTGCTCTTAAAATCTCTTTTACATCATAGTATTATTGATAATTTTTTGATTGGTTTTTTAGAAATATTCAAAGGGTATAACTTTCAAAGATTAGATAGAATAATTCCATTGGCATTTTCATTATTATCAATCGCTGTTATTTCTAAACTAAAATATAAAAATTTAGTAACATCATTAAATATTCTTTTATTTTTTTCTGTTATTTCCTTGCAGTTAAAAACTCCATTACCAATAATAAGTGAAAATTTTTTAAAAAAAAATATGTATTCAGAAAGTTTTAATCACTCAAAGCAATTATTCTTAAAACAAAATTATATTCAACTTTGTATGACTATTTTAAATAGGAATAATTATAAAGAAAACAAAGTATCAAATACCAGGTACTTTAATAAGACTTTTGATTTATATTATAAATTTGATAATTATGGTTTTATTAAAAAATATATAAAAAATTCAAGGGTTATGTCTGTTGGTTTAGATCCGATGATTGCAATCATGAATAATATTAAAGTTATCGATGGATACCATAATGTCTATCCATTAAGTTATAAAATTAAATTTAGAAAAATCATTGAAAAAGAATTAGAAAAAAATTCTATTCTTCGTAATTATTACGACGCATGGGGAAATAGAGTTTACGCTTTCTACAGTAACAAAAATCAACTATTGCTAGACTTTGAAGCAGCAAAAGAAATTGGTGCTGATTATATTATTTCTCGGTTTCAAATACAAAATAGTAAATTAGAAAAAATCTGTAACGAATGTAATGGTTCAAATGAGTTATTTTTGTATAAGATACTATAACTGATATGAAAAATAAAAATAAAGCATTATTTTTAGATAGAGATGGAGTGATTAATAAAAATATTGGTTATGTCTATACAAAAGAAAAATTTATTTGGCTTAAAAATGTTAAAAAAGCAATTAAATATGCTTACGATAATAAATATAAGATAATAGTTGTAACTAACCAATCTGGTATTGCTAGGGGTTTGTATTCAGAAAATGATGTTGTTAATTTGCATAAGAATATTAACGAAGAGTTAAAAAATTTACGATGTAAAATCCATGATTTTTTTTATTGCCCATATCATCCTAAATACGGAAATACAAAGTATAAAATAGATAGTTATTTAAGAAAACCAAATCCAGGTATGATTTTTAAAGCAGTTAAAAAATGGAATATTGATATAAATAAAAGTCTTATGATTGGAGATAATAAATCAGATTTGATTGCGGCAAAAAGATCAAATTTACGATTTGTAAAAAAAAAATATAATTTATTAAGAGAAATTAAAAATAATTTATAGTATTAATAATTAAAATTGTACTTTTCTATAGCTTTTTTAACCATAAACCCATAGTAAGTATATTTTTAGGTTATTAAAAATAAAGGATTTAAACATAAAATGACGAAAAACTTCTACCCAAAACAATATCAAAAAAATAAGAAGCTTAAAATCAATCATAGCTATCTTAAAGAACAATTTTCAGATTATTCAAAAATTTTCAAAGAAATTGCAAAAGTTGTAAAAAAAGGAGACTATACACTTGGTAGTAAGGTAAATGAGTTTGAAAAGAACTTCGCTAAGAGAACTGGGTCTAAATTTTTAATTGGTGTAGGTAACGGTACAGATGCACTTTATCTTAGTTTAAAAGCTTTAAACATTGGTCCTGGGGATGAAGTTATTACAGTTCCTTACACATTTATTTCTACAGTTGGTTCAATCGTTACCGCTGGTGCAAAACCTGTTTTTGTTGATATTAAAAATGATTACAATATAGATGAGTCTTTGATTGCATCTGCTGTAACTAAAAGAACAAAAGCTATTATGCCTGTTCACTGGGCTGGTAGACCATGCGAGCTTGATAAGATCAAGTCAATAGCAAGAAAATATAATCTTAAAATTATTCAAGATGCATCACAAGCTATTGATACTAGGTTTAAAAATAAACAAATAGTTCATTTTGGTGACGTGTGTACCTACAGTATGCACCCATTAAAAAACCTTAATATTTGGGGTGATGGTGGATTTATAGCTACAAATAATAAGAATATTGCTGATAAATTATATCTTTTGAGAAATCATGGTTTGGTTAATAGAAATAATAGTAAAGTCTTTGGATACAATTCGAGATTAGATACTATACAAGCTGTTGTTGCCAACTATAAATTAAAAAATAAACTAGATGGTGTTACTAAAAAACGAATAAAAAACTCTAATTTCTTTGATAAACTGTTTAGGGATAATCCTTATGTTAGTACAATGAGAAGAGCTTCTCACATAAAAGAAGTTTTTCATTTATATCATATTAATGTAAGCAAAAGAAACCAATTACAACAATACTTAATTAATCGAAGCGTTGATGCTAAAACCCATTATCCAATACCTATACATCTTCAAACTGCAGCAAAATATCTTAATTACAAGAAAGGTGATTTTCCTGTAGCAGAGGAAATGGCAAATACAACTTTATCACTACCTGTACATGAATTTATTAGTGGAAAAGATATAAAACATGTAGTAAATTTAATAAATAATTTTTACTCAAAATAAAACAGCTTATAGAATAACGTTAAAAAATATGGAAAAAATTACTTTAAGTATTTTTGTTCCTTGCTTTAACGAGGAGAAAAATATCACAAATACTCTCAATGATATCAAAAAAGGCGTTACAAATATTTCCTACGAAGTTTTAATTGTTGATGACGCATCTAAAGATAAAACCCTTAAAATGATTGAAGTTTTTAAAAAAGAAAATTTAGATTTAAATATTAAAATTATTTCTAACAAGAAAAATAAAGGAATTGGTGTAAATTTTAGAGAGACCGCATTTAAAGCACAAGGTGAATATTATATGTATTTAGGTGGCGATGATAGCCTCCCAAGTGATGAAATAAAAAAAACAGTTCAAAATATTGGAAAAGCTGACATGGTTCTAGTAAATTTTGTTGATAAAAGAAATCTTTTAAGAAGAGTTCTTTCATTGATGTTTACAAATATAATAAATTTAATCACTTTAAATAACTTAAAATATTATAATGGTTCAAATATTCATCTTCTTGAAAATGTCAAATTATTTAGTGCTCTATCATCAGGTTTTGGGTATCAAGCTGAATTAATACTTTCACAATTAAGAGAAAAAAAAACATATATTGAAGTTCAAGTACAACCAAATATAAAAATATCGGATAAATCAGAAGCTTTAAAAGTTCATAGTATAATAAGTGTATCTCGCAGCATGTTTATAATTTTTATAAAACAAATTATTTATTTCATAAAAAAAATTTATTAGTCTTGTATTTTGTTATAATCGACTCCTTCAAAAGGAATATTCATAGTCGCTTTCTCGTCTTTTAAAAAAGGAATTTTTTGTAAAGGGTTATATCTTTCAGTAATTACAATTCTTAATCCACCTTTTTTTTTTGAAGGATAACTGCAATGAAGAATTTTAGAATGTAACAAAACTGCAGAACCTGCCTTAACCTCGAGCTCTATTCTTTTAAATTTTTTAGTAGTTTCTACATCAACACCATTATATCCTCCTGTCCATCTCGTGTCTCCAGAACGAGATTTTTCTTTTTCATGTTTAAAATATCCATACTTATGAGAATTTTCGTAAACAGAAAGACCGCCAGTTTCTATATTTGTGTCATATATTGGTGCCCATATAAAAAGAACTTCTCCTGCTAATTGTTGCGTTTCTTGATGAGCAGGTAAAAGTTTATTATTTTCCTCATCAAAAACATTTACGTGTCTTCTCCCCGAAAAAACAACTTCTGTATTAAAATAATCTTTTACAAAATTAATAATTGCTGGGGCATAAAGATATTGTAAAATATTGATATCAGTGGTTATTACATCAAACCAATTTCCTTTTAACGTGGGGTTAAAATTCTTAACTTGATAGTATTTTTTCACTAAATCGGTTTCACTATCTGGCTTTATATAATGAAGTGTTTTTAATAAAGAATTTCTAATTTTTTCTAAATCCTTATAATTTAAATAGTCATCAAATATATAATAACCTTTTTTTTCAATTTCTTGTTTGGCAATTGTACTATTTAATTTTTCTATCATTTTGACAATGTATTTAAATTATGGATTTAACTTTTATAATAATAATAAAATTCATTCTATCATTTATTTTAATAAGCTATTCCCTCACCTCCATCAATAGGAACGAGACAACCACCCATCATTGAAGAATGTTTTGAACATAAGAACAAAAGCATGGGTAGAATATCATTAGAATTTCCCATAACTCCCCTTGGTATGCGAGTTTTAATAAATTTATTATAGTCTTTTGGATTTTTTATTTTGAGTCTATCCATAGCATTTCCTGGAGCAATAAAGCCTCCTGGCAATATTCCAGTAGCTATGACATTATTTTTATAAACTTTTCTACCCAAACTTTTGACGTATGCTGCTAAAGCAGATTTTGTAGTATTATAACCAACTGAACCAACAGATTCTCTTGATGCTATTGAACCAACATGAACAAGATTTAAAATTTTGTTTTTAGATTTAGATTTTATAACTAATCTATTAATTTCTGCAGCTGCTCCCACGTTTATTTGAAAAAGTGATTTTAAATCATCATTTTTGATTAAATTTTCCTTTAAACCAAATCCTCCTCCAGCTATATGTAAAACAATATCGATATTTTTAAGAAATTTTTTTGCCTTTTTAAAAGCTTTTTCAATATCATTATTTCTAAGCAGGTCAACATTTATAGATATATGATTTTTTGGGTTTGTCATTTTGCTTTTAATTATATCCATTTTTTTTTTTGATCTAGCTAACAATGCAATTTTTGCATTTCGTTCAGAAAAAAATTTGCAAGCTATTGCACCTAGACCATTAGATGCTCCAGTAATAATTATTTTTTTTCCAAAAAATTCTTTATCTAAATTTAAATTAAGATTTTTCACTATTTAATTTTTTTTATTACTTCTTTCATCCAGGGTCCCATATCTTTATAGTGAGCAGTTGTTATTATATTTTTATCAACCACCGCCGGGAGGTCAGTGTAAATTGCTCCTGCATTAATTAAATCATCTTTCATGCTATAATATCCAGCAATTTTTCTATCTTTTACAACTTTTGCAGATATTAGGAGTTGTGCAGCGCTACAAATACAAGCAATAATTTTATTTTCTTTATTAAATTCAGTAATAAAATTTATAATTTTTTTGTCTTGTCTAACTTTTTCCATAGCTTTAACTCCACCAGGTAAAACTAAAACTTTATAATCTTTAACTGAAAGTTCATCAATTTTTTTTATTACCTGATCTTTGTTAGGTGGAATTTTTGTACCTAAAATTCCTTCCACAGATTTTCCTTCTAAAAGACATACATCAACTTCAATTTCTTCCTCTAGAAGTCTATAGTATGGATAAATAAACTCATGGTCTTGGACTAAACTGCCTGAAATAATTATTGCTTTGTTCATTCTTTAATCTCTGGATATAATTGGGATTTTAAATTACTTTTTATATGTATTTTTTCTGTCATGCTGTAACCAGTATGTCTATTTTTTACTTCATCACTTTCATTGCTATACATTGAAAGAAACCATCTACCATCATTTACATCATTCCATGAAGGTTCCTTTTTTTTATTTACAGGAGCAACTCCATGATGAATTGTAGCAAAACCTATCCCTATATCCCCAATATCAATTAAGTCTTCCGCTGCAATTACTTCATTATCTTTTCCAAGCAAGTAAAAACCTAAACCATCAAAATCAACTCCCTTTTTGCTCATAAAACCACTGAAGAAAAATTTTTGATATTTATAAGGATCAGAATGAGGTTCTAAATAACCAATTTTTGAAGGGTATTGGACGACTTGTATTCTATCGATAACACCGTCTTTAGGGCTATTATTTTCATATTCTGTCGGTTTTAGTCCCATCAATTTTTTAATTATTCTCCACCTCTCATAGATTGGTTTAAATAAATTTAAAGGATCTTGATTCCATGAATAAAAATAAAAAGAATGTTTGCACATCTTAAAGCTATATTTGCTACCAGTGTCCAAATCAATCTTGCGATGAAAATCGGGACAACCTTCTAACATTTTGTGAAACTCAGAAGGTTTGTTTTTAAAATGTAGGAATGTATTTACTTTTAGATTTTCCATAAACTCTTTGGTAAAACCATTTTTTAAAATATATATATCTCCACTATATAAAGAAGATGTTATATTTTGAACAAAATCTGGCTTTTCACTTAAAACTTTTTCCTTAAATTCATTATAATCAACAGTATGGACTTTTCTTGCTTTTGTGGGTAATGGCAATTTATTCTCAAGATTTTCCCAAGCAGATTTATATGTAGTTGTGGTCATCTATTTAATATCCAGATATTGAAATTAATCTTTCTTCTGTTTTTTTAATATAATTATTATCGTTAATTTCTTGCCAAAATTCTCTACATGATTCTACTAATTTTTCCCCTGCAATCCTAGTTGGAAATAATGGAGGCAATAATGGGTGCATAAAGTCGGTATATTTCAATAAATTATTATTAAAATCTTTTCTCACATCGGTATTTTGCATTTCTATTTCAAAATCTTGCGTCCCTGGGAATGCTACTGGTATACTAAAACCAACTTGATCTAAACCTTCAGCAAAAAGATCTTTTGCAAATTTTTTAGTTTCTAATATAGATTCCCAAGACTCATCTCTAAAACCTATAAGAAAGTTTGATCTTGCATTTATACTAGCTTTTTTAATCGCCCTAACAATTCCATATGGCAACATTTTTTCTGGATCAAATTTTCCAGTTGCATATTTTTGCAACATCTCATTGCTTTTCGATTCAAAAGGAAGCAGCAACTCTTCCAAACCAAAATCTGACAACATATTTATAAATTCATCATCAACTTCATAGTGGCTATTTACCTTATTAATTAAGAATCTTAAATTGGCTCCATTTGCAGCACTATATGATACTCCCTCTCTTTTAAGGTGGGGGGCCAATTTATATAATCTTTTTTTGTTAAAGAATAAATTATCATCTTCAAAATAAAGTCTTTTAACTCCTAGCGATTGTGCATTTGAAATGTCGTCTGAAATTCTTTGCTCAGAAAATAATTTAAGAAAACCTATGTCACCAACTACATCTTTATCAATTTTTTCTTGGGAGATATGGCAATAAGTACATTTATCTTGACATCCTCTAGCAGTCATCATTGGTGCTATTCTTGTTTGCGGTGGAACAAAACCTGCGTGAGGTATATTTAATTCTTGATATATATCTAGTGGAAGAGCATCTAATGCAGGCATTGGAACGTGTTCATCAAGAAATTTTGTTGCTTTTCTATATGGGGAAGAAGTAATAACGGTCTTTCCATCTTTTCTAAAAGCTATTCTTTCAACTTTTGTATAGTCAGGTTTTCTACTAGAAAATTCTTCACAAATTTGGACTATCGTTCTTTCTCCCTCACCAAGCGCAACAATATCAAAATTATTAGATAAGAAATGTTCACGCAAAGTACGGGCATTTACACCACCAGATATTGTTAAAATTTCTTTTCCATTTTGCTTTGAAACTTTTTTAGCTATTGAGGCAACTTCGAATTGCATTCTAGTTTGAGCAGAAAAAATAGAAGATGTAGCAATTATATCATAATTTGAAAATATTTCAGGGAGCTCATCAGCACTCATACCAAATCTAATAAGTCCGTTTTCTAATTCCTCTTTGTGATAAAAAGTTTTTTGTAAATCACTAATTTTATTACCAACAGTTGCATCAAGATAATCAACTTCAACGCCATGATTTCTTAAAGCTCCAATTAAATAAGCTGGTCCTAAATTTCCATTTGGACGTGCTCTATCAAAACTAGGTCTTTGGATTGCTGTTTCAATTATTAAAACACGAACATTTTTTTTATATGAATTTTGCATTTAAATAATATATTTAAACTTCATAGGTTTACTATTCAATGGGTAAAATTGCCTTGATAGCTTACTTTATTTCATTTTGCTTTAATTTTTTTTAACCTGTTAACATTAAAATAAAAATCATCTTCAAAAGAATTTGAAATTTTTTTTTCCTTGAAAGCATTACAAAGATCAGTGATTGCCATTGCGATTGTGCTTTTAGGTTTAAAGCCTAAAATTTTTTTAATTTTATCAGAATTGATATGGTAAGATCTATTATCATTGCTTGTAGTTTTAACAATATCAATTTTGCTTTTATTTGGATATTCTTTTTCAACTACACTTTTAACTAAATTTGCAATTTGATTAATCGACATATTTTGGTAACCAACGTTAAATATTTGATTTTCTATTTTTTCATTGTCAGCCGTTAAAAAAATTTTTACTGCTTCGCAATAATCATCAATATGTAAATTTGGTCTTAATTGATCTCCACCAAAGACTTGAATTTTGTTTTTATTTACAGCAAAATTAGTAAGTATATTAACGGAAAGATCTAATCTTAATCTTGGTGCGTATCCACATACAGTAGCCGGTCTAAAAACTACTCCAACAAATTTTTTATTAGTGTGTTTAAATAACAAAGGTTCACACATTCCTTTAAATTTATTATAAAGAGTCAAAGGTACAAGTGGATGCTCTTCTGTAACATTTTTTTCTTTAGATACTCCATAAACTGAACTTGTAGAAGCATATATAAATCTTTTTATTCCACTTTCTTTTGCAGCAATCACCATTGGTTCAAATGCATCAAAGTTTATTGTTTTTGATAAATTTTCATCTAATTGGAAACTTGAATCATTAGATATGCAAGCCAAATGTAAAAAAACATCGTGCCCTTCGCAAGATTTTTGAATTTTGTTTCGATCTCTAATATCTCCATTTATAATTTTTAAGTTAGAATTGTTTTTAGGTAAAAAATGGTCACCAAAATACATTATGTCATAGACTGTAACTTTATAATTTTTATTTAATAACTCTGGGACGAGACGGCTACCTACATATCCGGCTCCCCCTGTAATAAATATTGATTTAAAATTCATAATAGATATTTTTACTTCAAATAAGACTGCAAAGCTCTAGTAATATTAATTTTATCAATAGACGTTTTGTTAGCCATATATTGTATGTTTTGGGCAGCAACAATTGCTGATAAAAACATAGAAAATTTTATATCAAACTTTTTATATAAACTTATTGCTAAAATCGCTAACATAGAATCTCCAGTACCTACTTTATCCATAACTTTATTTGCAAAAGCTGGGCAGCTAATTATTTCATTTGAAGACTTGTTATAAATATTAGAACCCACCTCGCCTGAAGTTACGTGAGTATATTTAGACTTAAGCTTTTTAGAAAGAGTTTTTATTAGCAATACACGATTATCAATTTTATTTCTTAATTCATGGCGCATTTCAGTTTCGTTTATTGTTATAAAATTTGCTCCAATGTATTTGGAAATAACATGAAACCCTAGATTTGATGAATTCAGTTGAGTATTTACTGCAACAAACTTTGATTTTTTTACTATCAGCTTTGCTGTTTTATCAGAAATTAAACCATGACCATAATCAGAAACAATTACAAGATCGTGACTTTTGATCAATTTTATTATTTTTGAATTTAACTTTCTTTCTTGATTTTTATCTAGTGGTTGGTCATTAAGTGAATAAACGCCAAAAATCTTAGTTTTGTTGATGTGTTCAATAAATCTCTTTTTTGATATTGTAGGAGAATCTTTTTTATTTAAAAAAACCGTATTGATATTTTTTTTCAAATTTTTTTTAATAAAATTTTTTTCTTCATTTTTCTGACCTATATTTGTTAGTAAAGTAATTTTTTTGCAAAAACTAGATAAGTTTTTAGCTATAGCTGCCGTTCCTCCCAAATATCTTTCATTATACATATCACGTAAAACAAGAATTGGTTCTTTGCCTGATTTACCTAGCGCTTCACAGTAAACATACTCATCAATTATAGTTTCACCAATAACTAAAACTTTAAGATTTGAGAATGAATTCATGAGGTTCATAATTTTACTGTCATTGTTGAAATCCTTGTTTTTCTTTATTTTATCTATAAAGGACTTTTGTTCTTTTGATAAATTTAGATTTGCTTGATTTATGATTTTGCTTGAACTAAATAGCTCTGTTACAGTATATACAATTCTTCCGCCGACGCTCTTAATGGCATTTGCTTCTTTCTTTATTTGGTTAGTAACATCAAGAGTGTAGTTTTTGTAATCTTTTCCTTTGCAATATATATTAGGCTTTATCATTTTAATTAGTTGTATTGCATTAGGATAAATATTTGGAGCCACGTAATCTATATCTTTAAGCGCTGCTATAGATTCCATTCTTGTGTTAATTGGAAAAATAGGTCGGTTCGGTCCCTTGTTAACATATTTGTCCTGAGTAACTGTCACTATCAAAACATCACCTAGTTTTTTAGCTTCCTTAAAATGTTTTATATGACCTATATGTAACAAATCAAAAACGCCATGGCAAAGAACGACTTTCTTTCCTTTAGATTTGAATTTTGTAATAATTTTTTCTAAATCATTTGTTGAAACAATTTTTTTCATATTAATATCTATTAATTTTTTTCCAACAATTTAAACCATGTTCTTGTTTCTTTTTTTATGCTTTTTGGAGTCCAAACTGGTGCATCTTTCCATCTGTGTATTATGCTAAGAAGGTTTTTTACACCCTTTTCAATGCTAATTTTTGGTTGCCAATTTAAATCCTTTTTTATTTTTGAAATATCTGCAACGGATCTACTTGGTTCGCCTGGTCTTTTTGGAATGTACACTTTTTTTCCACCAATAAGCTTCGCTATATGATTAACTTTTATCTCTTTACCGCTACCAATATTATAAATTTCATTAACTTTTTTAGATAACGCAACTTTAACAAGTGCTTGCACTAAATCATAAACATGAACGAAGTCACGTGTTTGGTTTCCGTTTCCAACAATTGTTAAAGGTTTCTTTGATAATTTTTGAGCTAAAAAAACTCCAAATACAGCACCATAAGCTCCTGAGGTTCTTGATCTAGGTCCATAAGCATTGAAAAAGCGAACAGAAACAGCTGGAAAATTATATATTTTAGCCCAGTGCATTATTAATTCTTCGGCTTGCCACTTTGTAAATGCATAGGGATACATAGTATTTTTCTTTGCAGTTTCTTTTATAGGAAATTTATTTGGCATGCCATAGCAGCTTGCAGATGCAGCGTAGATAAATTTTCTAACCTTTGCTTTTTTAGCTGCTTCTACAACGTTAAGAGTTCCAACTACATTAGATTTAAAATATTTAGCAGGATTCTCTATACTTGGAACAATATCTGCTATTCCAGCTAAATGAAAAACATAATCAATATTTTTAAAATATTTCAATAAATTTTTACTCTGAGAAATATCAGCTTTTACAATTTTAACATTTTTTTTTGAATGATGAGACAAATTAGATAATCTGCCTGTGTCAAAGTTATCTAAAACAATAACCTTGTGTTTTTTTTTAACTAATTCGTCAACTAGGTTACTACCAATAAATCCTGCACCACCCGTAACTAATGATTTTATCATATTTATAATATTTAGTTTTAAGTTTAAAAAGACTAATCAAGACGGATGTGAAGAAACACTATCTATTTTTTTCAATCTTTCTGTGTAACTAGTTGATGGTGGATCGTATTTATCAAAAACATTAGTAATATTTTGAGCAAAGTGTTTTCCTAATTCTGTAATCATAATCGATTCGCTTGAGGTATCAACTAATTTATCTTTTATATATTCATCTAAATTTTTTAATTCTTTGCTAAAATATTCTTTAAATTTAATTTTGAACTTATTTTCAAAATCTTTAAAATCAATTTTAAAATAAGTTCTTATTTCATTCATCAAATATCTTCTAATTTTATCATCTTCTGAAAGCTTAAAACCTCTATAAATTGGTAATTTTCCATTATCTAAAGATTCTTTATATAAATTCATACTATAAAAATTTTGAGAATAATATTCATCCCCAAGTGATCCTTGCGCTGAACTGCCAATGGCTATAAAATTTGTTGCCGCACCTTTTTGAACACCTAATGAATTGTAGTAAGCTTTTTTTTCTTTCATAGCTATATCAATTGGATCATTCGGAAGGACATAAGTTTCAAAGCCTGCGCGTACATATCCTGCTTTACTTAGCCTGTCCGCTGCTATTTTAAACAATTGTTTTCTATCGAAAAAATCTGGCAAAGGTCCATCTTTAACCATTTTAATCTGATATTTAGCAACCCACGGCTTGTAAGCTAGTAACATAGGTTGAACTTGTGGGGGTTTTAGCTCTATAAGCTTGTCCATAGTTTTCTCCATGGATTCACTTGTTTGACCAGGTAAACCAATCAATAAATCAAAATTAAATGTTTTATACTTTTCCTTAACTTTTTTAGTCAAAATACTATGAAAAAGTTCTGCCGGTTGAACTCTATTAATTCTTTTTTGTACTTCTAGGTCAAATTCTTGAACACCAAAGGATAATCTATTTACTCCGCATTCGTTGTAAAATAATAATTTTTTTTCATCTACTCTTCTGGGATCTATTTCAACAGTAAAGTCACCTAAGTTTGAAAAATCAAATTTACTTCTAAGCTTATCAGTTAATTTTTTAAAATCTTCAGTTTTATAATAAGTTGGTGAGCCTCCACCAAAATATATTTCTTTTACATTAAGTTTAATATTTTTTTCATCTAAAAAATTGAATAGTAAATCAATTTCTTTAAATAAATAATTGTATAAATAATTTTTGACTGTATCGTAATTCTTGGTAATTTCTTTGCTACATGTACAGAAGTAACATAACTGCTCACAAAATGGCGTATGAACATAGAATATAATGGGTTCTGATTTGTTTTTATTAATCCAATCGTTTAAAGATTCTTTGTACTCTTGGTCTTTAAATTCATAATTCCAATAATCCTTGGTGGGATATTGAGAATAATTATATACTAAATCTTGATGATATTTTTTAATAAGATCAGCATTTAATTTTGTATTTTCCATATTATTTTAAGCTATATATTTATTAGCATTTAATTCTTCACTAGACAAGAAAGGATACATATCTTCTAGGTTTGTGGGAACGCTTTTTCCACCAGAAACTCTTTTATTAATCGCCTTGGGCATTTGTTCTTGGTTGTGATCTAACATTAATTCACAAATAACTGGGACATTTTTAGCCATAACTTCATCAATTTTTTTTCTTAACTTTTCATTGTTATCAATCTTAAAATATTTAATTTTATGAGATTGGGCGATTTTTTCATAATTTGGGAAGGACAAACCACTTTTAAAATTAGATCCCATAATTCTATTATTAAAACCTAATTGCTGAGTTTGTTTAATAGTAAGATAGCCACCATTGTTATAAATAAAGATTTTTATTGGTAATTTATTATGCATCACTGTAGCTAACTCCTGAATATTCATCTGAAAACCTCCCTCTCCAACTAAACAAGTTATTCTCTTTTTTTTTGCCGCATAACAAGCTCCGACAGCAGCTGGCAAACCCCATCCCATAGGTGCGTGGCCAGAGTTAGTGTAGAGTTTTTGGCCTCTTTTAATTCTGAAGGTTTGATGAGTTCCAACAAATGATAAACCCATATCTGTTACTACTATATCTTTTGATTTCAATGCATCAGACAGAACATCTACAAAATAATAAGAGTTAACAAATTTTTTTTTTGTTTTAAATTTTTCCAAAACAATCGGATATTTTTTTCTAATACTTTTGCAATATTTTAACCATTTGTTTGAAAGATTTATTTTTTTTGGCAAATACTTTAGTAAAGTTTTAAGAAAGTAGCTTGCGTCACAATTTATTTTTTCATTTAAAATTACATCACTTTTTTTTATTTCATCATTGTCAATATCAACCATAACTTTTTTTGCTTTTCTTGCAAAATCTTTAGAATTATAACCTGTAACCATAAATGGTAATCTTGTTCCAACAGAAACGTGTAAATTACAATTTTGAATTATAAAATTTGAACCCCTTTCAGCAAAAGCACCTGGTCTTCCTACGTAAGCATTGTGATTTGACTCGATGAGATCAGAAGCATTCCAAGTTAAAGCAAAAGGAATATTATATTTATTTACTATCTTTCTTAAATAACTTTCACCATTTGATATTTTTACACCTTGTCCTATATGTAGCATGGGTCTGTCGTGATTTAAAAAAAGCTTCGCTACTTTTTTAATTTGATTATCAATTAAAATATTTTTTTTATTTACCTTAATTGGTTTATATCCTTTTAATTTTTTTGGATGAATCTTTGCATTTTGTATATTAGCAGGTATGTCAATCCATACAGGCCCAGGTCTTCCTTCTGTGCTTAGGAAATATGCTTTTTCTAGTTGATATTTAATTTCATTTGCTTTTTTAATCATCACTGCATATTTGGTGCATGACTTAACCATATTTACTATATCAAATTCCTGAACACCTATTTGTCTTCTTCCTGAATTACCAATGGTTTGATTTAAATATACTTGTCCAGAGATAAATAGAGTTGGAACAGAATCTATCCAACAACATGCTACGCCTGAGGTTGTGTTGGTGCCACCAGGGCCGGTAGTAACTATTGCTACACCAGGTTTATTTTTTAAACGTGAATAACTTTCAGCTGCATAAGCTACAGCCTGTTCATGGTGACAAGAAACGTATTTTATTTTTTTTGCTTTATGAAGAGCATCGCATAAGAAGATTGATCCACCACCACTAACTGTAAAAGCAGTATCAATTTTTTTTTTTTCTAAAAATTCAATTACGTAATCTGCAAGTCTCATATTTTATATATTTAATGCTTTAAACTTTTCTTTTAACAGCTTTTCTTTTGGAAACTCTTAAAATTGTTAAAGGTTTATTAATTTTAAAAACTTTTGACAATATACTTAATGTACTAGTTTTAACAATTTCACCATAGGAAATAACACTTTGACCTTTATTATCAATAACTTTTCCATCTAAAATTGCAGTAGTTGTTTTTTCTCCTCCTTTTAGTAAATTTTTAAAATTCTTTCTAACTTCTAACAAAATATCTAAATTTTTAAACTTATAAATTTTTTCTTTTCCTAGTTTTGGTTTTTTGAATATCATCAAATCAGATCCAATTTTCTTTGTAAATTTTTTACCTTCATATTTTTTTCCTTTTCTTCCATAACTATCTTCAAATCTAAGTAAATCATTTTTTTTAAAAGGTGTTTCTAATTCTAAGGCACAAACGCCATTATTTGATAAAGCTTTTATTGAGTGAAATAAACCAGGTCTAAAAACTAATCTTGATAAGGCTGTATAAGATTTTCTGTTTTTCTTATATATGCCGATCTGAACTTGTGCTTTACCAGAAAGAATAATAAATCCAGTTTTCTTTTTTGGGTGGCAATGTAACGAAGTTTTGTGGCCTTTTTTAATTTTTAAAAATGTTATTCCAATACGATTAGCATTATTATAAGCCACATATTCATATCCCCATGGTTTATAAACTACTTTATTGTTATAAAAATTATTATTTGTTGTCATTAAATAAATATCACGTGTTACACACCTAATGATTTTGCCGAAGAAAAATAGTAATCACCTTTGAATTTTATTTTTTTAAATAAAGTTTTCCATTCCTTTTTCAACAATATGCTTGTACCAATCAGTGTCCATTTATAAAACTTATTACGCTCTTCATCGTTTTCCCCCGAAGCTAAAACTATATAACTTTTTTTTGAAACACGCTCAATTTCTTTCAATGATTTTATAACATCACCCAAATTTTGCATATAAAGAGAATTAAATGCTATTACAAAATCAAAGTAGTTATTTTTGAACGGTAGCTTGTAATATTCAGATTTTATTAATTTACTTTTACATTTAACAGATTTTTTTAAAGCATATGAATGATTTTCTATGCCATAAGATTTTATTCCTGGGATTAGTATATTTAAATCTTTTAATAGAAAACCTTTTTTACATCCTAAATCTAAAACTTTAGATTTTTTTGTTAATTTATATTTTTTGATTATTTTAGGAAGTAATTTAAGCCATCTTCCGTCGTACTTAAATCCACCATACCCATTAAGTCTTTTTCCGTCATAATATTCTTTGCCAAGCTCCCAGGCGTACATTTTATTAATGACAGTTCTTTCTTTTGCTACTCTAGCTCTCACTTTAACTGGTTTTTTAAAATAACCTATATCAAGAAATGTTCCCATACAATTTATCCTTCTGAGCTAATTTTCAAAATAATTCGTCCTGCTTTACCAGTTCGAAATAAATCTATAGCTTTATTTATTTCTGATAAATCAAACTCGTGTGTAATTAATTTTTCTAAATTTATTTTATTATTTTTAATAAGCTTTATATATCTAGGAATATCTTTGTCTGGAACCGAGTCTCCTCCATGAGATACAGCAAGAACTTTGTCGAAAGCTAGCGGTAAAGAATTAATTGAAATTTTATTATCAGGAACGCCGACAAATACTGTTTTTCCATCGTTAGGTGTTAATTCATAAGCTTTTTCCATAAGTTTTGCATTACCAGTTGTTTCAAAAATAATATCAGGACCACTTTTGCCTACAATGTTAAGAATATCATCCTTCAAGTTTTTTGATTTTGCATCTATACCATGTGTTAACCCAAATTTTTTCCCTAAATCTATTTTATCCTTATGAAGATCTATACCTACAACAGGAAAAGCAGAAACAAGTGATGAAGCTAAAGCAATGCTAAGACCCATTCCACCAATACCAAATATTAAAACTGATTGTCCAATTTTTACTTGCGCGTCATTGTTTACTGCACCAAAGCCTGATGTTACAGCACAACCAAACAATGCAGCAATTCTTAAATCAAAATTTTTTGGGATTACGGTTATTCTATTCTCAGAAACAATAGTTTTTTCATTAAATGTTGTGACCCAACCAGCATTTACTTGTTTTCCATTCCATAAATATTTAGGAGTAGAGCTTTGTAAACCAGAACTTTTACGCCAATGAAGAACTACGTGATCACCAACTTTAGCAGAAGTAACACCATCGCCAATTTCTTCTACAACACCTGAACCTTCGTGGCCCAATAAGTGAGGTAAAAACTTATCAGGACCTTTTAAAGCTTCAATTTCATTTATTTGAGCCCCACATAAACCACTAAAAAAAACTTTAACAAGAACCTGACCAAATTCTAAATTTTTTGGTAAATCAATATCTGCAATTACCAAAGGTTTATTGCTCTCGGTCAGTATAGCTGATTTCATAATCTATTTTTACTTAATTTTAAAATGCATTAGATCGTATTGAAAAGCATTTTTATTTTTCATTGAAGCAATTTATAATAGTAAAATCAAAAGTACAAATGTTATATTTGACACTTATGGTGTGTTTAATATAAAAATACTTTCAAAATGCATGTGATATTTAATTCTCTTATTTTTTTTTTAATATATTTTTCTTTACAGATACTTCTATATAGATTTCTCAGAATCAATATAAACAAAATACCTTTTGTATTAATCATTATAGGAATCTCATTAATAATGGGAATTTATTTTTATTCATTTGAATTGATGATGAACTTAATAAATATAAATTTTATGAATATATGTTTCTGTTTAATCATGCCAGGAATAATAAATCATGGACCAGGTCTTGAGATTATAAATTTAATTGTTAATAAAAAAATTAATAAAAAAAATAAATTAAAAAAGGCTTTTTTAGGAAGTAAAGTTCGCAAAGCAATTGAAAGAAGGTTGGAGATTAATATTTCTTCTAATTTAATAAAATCATATAAAGGTGGTTTTTTTATAAATCAAAGTGCTAGAAAAATGCTTTTCTTCTTTAATTTTATAAAAAAAATATTTAGATTAAAATCTGATGCTTATTAAACTTAATTTATATATAATTATTTTGCCATTTTTTTCAGTTTTTGTTAACAGTATTTTATTTTTTTTGATGCAACTATTAAATAAGGATAAATATTTATTAAACTTATTAATATCTTTTTTTATAACAACTATTGGTTTTTTAGTTAATATTTACATTTTAAATAATAGAATTACCGATGAACATATTTTTTATTTGTGTTTTGTTTTTTTATGTAACTCTTTTATTTTTATGTCTTTAGTTCAGCTGCCTATAAGCAGTCTTCAGCTTACAATTTTAAGGATGATTAATTTAAATCCAGGAATTAAAAAAAAAATAATCTTAAAAAAATATAATCCTAGTCTGATTTTTGATGAAAGAATTGAAAGATTAATATCTAGTGGTATTATTTTCAAAAAAAATTCATCATATTTTTTAAATGATATTAAAATACTAATGTATTTAAAAATTTTAACTTTATTAAAGAAATTATTTGGTATTAAAAATTAATCTTCTAAATCTTTAATATTTATTAATTTTGATGCTATATGAGAATTATTCTTTTTTATATCATCAAAAAAGTTCCAAGCTAATATTATAGCACAATCAGCTTTTTGTTTATTTTTATATTTAGAAACTATTGGAATTTTCATGCCTGGTAAAAATTTTCCATGTTTAAGTTTATTATCCTCAATAATATATTTTATCTCATCTGAAATACCAAAAAAATTTAAGGCTGTTGTGGCTTTTGCAGGAGATCCATACCCAATTACTAGATTATTTTTATTTTTAATATTAGAAATATTTTTTCTAACGTTGTCTCGAATTTTATAAACTTTTTTAGCAAATTTTTGGTAAGTTTTGTAATTTTTAATACCGTAAGTTTCTTCTTCTTTAAGTAATTTTTTTACACTTTTTTCAATTTTAGTTTTTACATTTTTCTTAATGTAAACTCTAATAGATCCGCCGTGAGTATTAATTTTTTCAACTTTATAGATGATAGCTTTAAATTGTTTAAAAAAGTTAACTAAAGAAGTTAAAGACCAATAATTATAATGTTCATGATAAATATTATCAAATGTTACGTCTTCCAATGTATTAAGTAAATATTGAACTTCTATAATTATATTTCCATTCGTTTTAACCATTTCTAGCATGCATTCAGCCATTGATTTTAAATCATCAGAATGAGCAAAAACATTTGAAGCTAGAATTAAATCTGCGTTCTTTTTTATTTTTAATAAATTTTTTTTATTTAAAAATCCATTGAAAGTTTTAATTTTTTCTTTATTAGCAATTTTTGCAAGATTTTTAGCAGGCTCTACTCCTAGTATTTTTTTAAATCCCAACTCCTTAAATGGTTTTAGTGCAACTCCATCATTGCTGCCTATATCAATTATATAAGAGTTTTTCTTACTTAATTTAAAATCACTTACATATTTTTTGGCAGCTACAATAAAATGTTCTCTAAAAGATTTAGATGTAGATGATGTGTATAAATAATTTGAAAACATCTTTTTTGGATTTACAGCAACAGATAACTGGCAGTTATGACATTTTTCGCAGTAATTAACTTCCAGAGGATATAAATCACATTTTTCATCTTTTTTATTTAGTAAATTATTCGCAAGAGGTTGGTATCCGAGCGAAACTACTCTTTTTAAATTTGTATTTCCGCATGATCTGCACTCAAATTTGTAACAACTCATCAATAAATCTTTTTCTTTCTCATCGACAAACACATGTTTGATTGTATGTGTGACTCCATAATTATCATGTTCTCTTTCTCCTCTTACAAGATTTAGAAAAGTTGTATCTTTGGTGAAAATCATTGTGTGGGCTACGTTTGGTTTTATAATAGACAGTTGACCTTCGTTAACGACTTGTGTAACTTTTGGTGAATTTGGATTAAGTATATCCTGAAAAATTTCTATAATTTGACCTTTGGTAAATAAACATTTCTGTTCCTGCTGTGGATGATAATGGTTAGCTCGGATTGTTCCTTTTTTTGAATCTATTAATCCTATTAAATTTATAGGTTCTGTTAATTCGTGATTACTAATCTTACCTCTTGAATCAATAAATTCATTATCTCCATCTCTAACATGTTCCAAATTTTTTATTAGGTTTTGTTTGGACCATTTTAAAATCATATCTTTAAGACTTTCATCCAATCCATAAAGAAATTTAAAACCTGTTTCTAAAACTTTTTTATTAGATAGAGAATAACCTAGATTAGGAACTTCATCGTTTGTTTCTCTTAAAGTAATTTGTGGATTGTGTTTTTTACACAATTCGGCAACTTCTTTTACTGTAATTGTATCTTTTGTTAAATTAAAAGTTTCTGATGAGATATCTTCTTTTTCTTCCATAAATTTAAAACATCTCGCAACATCAATAAGAGGAACTAAACTCTTAATTTGTCGACCGCCTGCAAAAAGTTTTAAAACACCATTCTGAGAAGCAATCTTTGAAAAGAGATTTGGCATTATATCTAATCGCGTTGTGTCGGTTGAATAACCATATACGGAACCTAACCTCAGTATTATATAATTCTTACCTGATTTTTTTAATTGTTTTTCGTTAATAACTTTAGACCTTGCATATGAGAGAATAGGTTTAGTTTCTTCATTTTCGTTTATATCATTTTTAACATTTTCAATTCCTTCATAAATCACATGTGTTGAGGGTATAATTATTTTACATTTATCACTTATACAGTTTAATATGTTTTGAGTTCCCTGCTCAGCAACTAATAAAATTTGCTCATTTTTATCTTTATTACCTTCGCTTTGTGTTCTGGGCACATCTGTTATTCCAGCTAGATGATGTACAATATCTGCATCCTTGCAGTATTTATATATTAAGTCTTTGTCTAGGATATCTCCATGTACAAAATCCATATTCCAATTTCTTATTTGATTAACTCTTTCGGAAACAAATCTGTTATCTATGACAGTAATTTCATTATTCCAGCTAACGCCGGAGTATATTTTGCAGAGTTCTGTTCCAATATATCCAAGTCCACCAGTTATAACGATTTTTTTTGACATTATCTTTTATGTTCTTTATTTAAATTAAATCTTTACTTATATTATATAAATCAATATTTCAATTAGATATGAAAATCTACGACTGTTTTATGTTTTTTGACGAGGAGATGCTTTTAGATCTTCGGTTAAATATTATGGACAAATATGTAGATAAATTTGTCATTACTGAATCTACATATATGCATAGCGGAAAGCCTAAAAAACTTATTTTTGATATAAATAAATATAAAAAATTTAAAGATAAAATAATTTATAAAGTTGTAGATACAAACCCTCCTAATA
>Ga0114997_10000737_pt1 | contig 27114 bp, 26 predicted proteins | sample ArcticOcean_MG_C_2_FD_87045 | JGI IMG/M metagenome (GOLD analysis project Ga0114997, IMG submission 87045) | Marine microbial communities from western Arctic Ocean - ArcticOcean_MG_CB4_136 | ecosystem: Environmental > Aquatic > Marine > Oceanic | place: Arctic Ocean: Canada Basin | collected... | reverse complement strand
GGCAAAAAAACTATAATTATTGTATCACATAGGATGAATACGATTTCTGGATGTAATAAGATTATAGGTATGCATAAAGGAAAGATTAATTTTCAAGGTAATTTTAATGATTTTAAAAATAAAAATAAAAATATAATATAATATGAATAATGATAAAATATTTTTTAATAATTACTTTTCAGATTTAACTAATAAGATTATTAGCGTCGACTTAAAAAAATTAGAAAAATTTAAACAATTAATTAAGCAAACAAATAAAAATAAAAATAAAGTTATAATAGTTGGTAATGGTGGCAGTGCTGCAATGGCAAGTCACGTATCAGTAGATCTTACAAAAGTAGCAAAAGTTAGATGTATAAATTTTAATGAGTCTGATCTTATAACATGTTTTGCAAATGATTATGGTTATGAAAATTGGGTTTCAAAATCTTTAGAGGCATACGCTGATAAAAATGATTTGGTAATATTAATTAGTAGCAGTGGTACTTCTAAAAATATTATCAAGGCAGCAAAGAAAGCTTTAGAGATGAAGTTAAAGTTGGTGACATTTTCTGGGTTTAAAAAAAATAATAAATTAAATCAATACGGAAATCTTAATTTTTGGGTTAATAGTGCTTCTTATAATAAAGTTGAAATGACTCATCACATTTGGCTTTTAGCTTTGGTTGATTTATTGGCAGAATAAAATATAAGTAATTATTATTTATATAGGTAAAAAAAAGTGAAATTATACGATACTGTTGGAGCTGACTTACACAATTTTGTTTTATCAACAAAATCTATAGAGCTGCATTTTGATGTTTACAATAAATTAATGAATGGTGAAAAAAGACTTATAACACCAATTAAATTTAATAGAATTTTAGATGAAACAGAAATATCTGATGGCTTAGAATATTTTCTAAAAACGGACTGTTTTTATAGCCATGTTCCGAAGTATGCTTAGGAAAAAGGTCCTGTTCTTTTAGATTCACGCTATCCTTACCTATCTTATGACGTAAAATCATCACTTTCATGTCCAAACATAGATAAAGTCATATTTAATAGTGACATTATCAAACAAGTAGAAAAATTTATAGGTTATGATTATAAGGTTTATGCTTTAAATACTTTTTGGACACTACCTAGTTATGGTAATCATTTCACACATGGATTTCATCGTGATGTAGATGGTTTCAATGCACTAACAATGTTTATGAATTGGACACCAACTACAGTTGGTGATGGACACTTGGAGTACATCAACAATACCTGTGACATACGTTACTTAAAGGCAGAATGTAAAAAATATAATATAAATTTAAATAATTATTATAATATCAATCCAGATTCAGTAAGTGGCTATACAAATAATAAATTTTATCAAGATATTTTCAGGGATAATATTCTCAATATTGAAGGAAAACCTGGTTTCGCCACATTAGCAGATACGTGGGGCTTACACAGGGGAACTCCTGTAAAAAAACCAAGATTAGTTACATGGGTTAGATATACAAATATGAAAAATACAGCCTATATTTTAGACCAAAATAGAATTCCCAGCTCTGAAGTGGAATCATTAAGAAGTAATAAAAAATTAATGGCTTTTTCCAATGAGCTAGATTTCTTATTGGGAAGTTAAAAGTATATGAAAATTAAACATTTTTTTAGATTCTTTGTGGTTAATTTTTTTTTAGGTCTTGCTAATTTATCTATAGGTAATAAATTATTAAAAATATTAGTTTATATCTTTCCACATAGTAACTTTAAAAATAAAATATTAAATCATTTAAATAATAATACTTATATTTCTTCAAGACACAAAAAAGATTCACCTTTGGAAAAAAAAATCCAATTTATCCAATATTCGAAATGTTGCATCCACTAGCTACATTTGATCCAAAAAAAATATATATTTTGGACTTTTATGGAATTATCGAATCTTATCTTTTATGTTCCTTTGCTAGGGATTTTGCAAAAAAAAAAGGTTTAGACATAGTTAATATCTGTATTATCTCTAATAAAAAAAACCTGCCTATTGTTGAAATGTTTAAATATGTTGGGTTTAGTATCTATACCTTGAACAGAAAACTTGATCTAAAACCTTTACTAGTTGGTCTTAAAAGTAGCCATTTGCCAAAGAACATATTTATTCCAAAACCTAATCATTTTAATTTAGAAAGTAAAATTGAAAAATTTTTGAAAATAGATAATTTTTCATATGAAAATTTAATGTCATTCATAATGCTGTCTGATACTAATGGAAATATGGATATTCCAGAAATCCTAAAAACTCCCAAACTTGATTATTATGAGAGTGTTCTTTTATCTAATGATCAAAAAAAAATACTTATTTGTCCAAGTTTAGGTTTAATAAAAGAAAAGTCACAGGAATTTTGGAATACATTGTCTCAGAGTCTTACTATTTCTGGATATATGGTAGTATATTCAAATAGTGATTCATATAAAATAAGAAAGCTACAAGTTGGAAGAGCATTAAATTTAGAATTATACGATATACTTTATTTGGAAAAATATTTTGATGCAATTATTGCCATAAATTCTGGATTTTCGAGCATACTGCTAAAAAATTCAAAAAAAGATAATTTAATTTTATTAGATTCAGAAATGAATAATAATTTATCTAAGGTTGATTATGATAAAACACTTATTGAAAAATGGTCTTTTCCTGAGAGAAAATACTTTTTTCTACAGCCATTATCTAAATTCAATTATTTCATTAATAGAAATATTAGCATTCAGGATATGTCTAATGAAATAAGCATATTAGTTTCTAAAATATTACAATTGTCCCCTCAAGAGTTAGAAAAACCTAAAGATAAACATTCTTCTATTGATTAAGATATGATTAAAACCAAATACAAAAAATTTATACCAAATCTTTTCTTAGATCAGAATAATGTAGATGTTCTATTTTTAGAAAAGTCGCGATCTTTAATTGTTCAACAATTTTCGAAAACAAAAAATATACACGACATGGTAGGATTATTAAATGACCTACTTTGGATTGATAATTATTTATTTTTTAAATTTCAAAAAAATAATATTTATGAAACCATTATAAACTGTATTAATTTTTGTCACGTTAGTGACAGTCCAGTATTTCTTAATAATATTCTTCGTATTTCATATGTAATTTGTAATACTTTAGTAGAAAATAAAGCTACCCAATTATCATTTTATAAAATTTCACAGGATAATTTTACTTTAGATAAATCTTCAGAAGCTCCTTATCCAAATGATTTTATCTCAGAGCTATTTGATTATAGTTCTTATAAAGATAAATATTTTAACCAACAATACAATGATGCGATAGATATTTGTAAGTCATCTATTTATCTTCATCTTGGAATGTACTTAAATGATATAGTACTTATTGAGCGTTCAATCGAATTAAATGAATCAGATTTTTCAAGAGCATATGCCTATCGATTGTCATCAGAACCTTTACTTAATAGTATTCATGAATCTAAGTTAGGTCGTTTTAAATTTATTACAGAATTAGATTACCATAATAAATTTGTAAATTATAAAAAGAAGAATCCAATTCTATTAGAAAACTTAATTTTTGATTTCAATTTTATTGAAGATTTTATTGGTTTTAAGGAACTTACTATTTTTTTATGAGATTAAGATTAATTACTTATATGTAAATTTAGTAAATTATGAAAAGTAGTGAAAGTATAAAATTTAATATAGTAAAAAATATTAAATAATGTATGATAAGTGAAATTTTAATAACTGTATTTAAAGTGTTACTATGATCAATAATAGCAATATAAAAGACCTAACAGCATTATCTAAAACTTATAGAAAAACTTTATTTGAGAAATTTCTTGCTGTTGGGCAAGGTCACCCCGGATCTACGTTCTCCATGTTAGATATAGTTGTTACTTTGTATCATGGTGGGATAATGCACTTTAATGATAGTAAAAAAAGTTTTGATGAAAAAGTTCTAATTAGTAAAGGTCATGCAACTGTTGCACTTTATCCCATCCTTGTTAGTTATGGAATTATTCCAAATGATGAGTGGGATAAGTGGGGTAAGGAAAAATCTATTTTAAGAGTCTTTGGGAATCATTCAATCCCTGGAATTGATGCTACATCCGGATCTCTAGGACATGGTGTTGGTGTAGGTTCTGGAATTGCAATTTCAAACAAAAGATCTAATAGTAAAGTTATGACTTATAGCATCATAAGTGAAGGTGAGCTCTATGAAGGCTCTACTTGGGAAGCCTTGCTTTTTGCTGTCCACTATAAGTTAGATAATTTGGTAATAGTTATTGATATTAATAACTTAATTATCTTGGGAGATACTGATAATTGTTTATCATTAAATCCTATTTCAGATAAAATGAAAGGATTAGGCTTAAATGTAATTGAGTGTGATGGACATGATCACGAAGATTTATTAAGAGCATTTAATTCAAAAAAAATTGAAGATGTGCCAACATGTATTCTTGCAAACACAATCAAAGGAAAAGGTTTTTCTATTATGGAAAATAAAGCAAACTGGCACTATTGGAATCCAATTAATGACGATGAAATTGAATTATGTAGAAAGGAAGTATCTTAAATGCTTCAGCGTGATGAATTTATCAATGTTATCAACGAATCGATACCAAATGATCCAGATATTTATTTTTTAAGTGCAGATTTTGGTGCTGAAGCTTTAGATAAGCTTAGAAATGATTACAAGGATAACTTTATTCATTGTGGTATCTCAGAACAAGCTATGATTGACGTAGCAACAGGACTTGCTCTTCAAGGAAAGAAAGTTTTTGTATATGCAATGGCTCCATTTTTATCATTGAGGGCTATTGAGCAAATAAAATGTGGTCCAGGCATGATGGACCTCCCAATATGCTTAATTTCAGTTGGAGTTGGACTTGGTTACGCTGATTCTGGTCCAACACATTACACCAATGAAGAATTTGCTTGTCTGAGATCTATTTCTGGATCAACTATCTATAGTGCTGCAGATAGCATGACGGCAAGACTTATTGCTAAAGAGCTAGTTAAAAATCCAAAATTTTCTTATGTTAGGTTAGATAGACATGAGTTAGAATCTATAGACTCAAAAATGAATAATGAAATAATTAATACGGGATATAGAGTAATTGGAGAATTCTCTGATTCTAAGACAGCACTAGTTTCTCATGGCAAAATGGTTCAAAGATGTGTAGAGATTACTAATACCTTTCCTGATGAGTATTATACTATCGATGTAATTCAGTCTAAGCCAATAACAGAAAACCTTTTAGATTTTTTTAGAAATGTAAAAAACTTAGTTGTAGTCGATGAGCAAGTTCAGGCTGGGGCTTTAGGGTCAGCAATTTTTGAAAAACTGTCTTCAAATAATATCTATAAAAAGATAGCGCTTGTTAACCTTGCAGATAAATATATCTTTGAAAATGGAGGTAGAGAGTATCTTCTTGATAACTATGGCCTTGCAAAAGACGATATTATTAATGCCGCCAAAACAATAAACAGTGATAATAACTAAAACACCATTTAGAATATCTTTTTTTGGTGGTGGAACTGACTATCCAAAATACTTTAATCAACATGGCGGATCAGTTTTATCTGCTGCAATTGATAAGTATGCTTATATAACTTGTAGAAAATTACCCCCTTTTTTTAAACACAAACATAGAATTGTTTACTCTAAAATTGAAGAAGTTGATTCTATATCAGAAATTAATCATCCTGCTGTAAAAGCTATATTAGAAGAATTAAACATAAATGAAGGCATGGAAATTCATTATGATGGCGATTTGCCAGCTAGATCTGGAGTTGGATCAAGCTCATCTTTTACTGTTGGCCTGTTAAATGCTCTTAGTGCTTTTGAGAACAAAGTTTATAATAAATATGACTTGGCTCAGAAAGCAATTCATATTGAACAAAATGTTATAAAGGAAATTGTAGGATCGCAAGATCAAATTTCAGCATCATATGGCAACTTAAATAAAATTACTTTCAATAAAAATGGAAGTTTTAATGTAGAAGAAATTTTAATGGATAATTATAGAAAAGAGCAATTACAAAGTCATCTGATGTTATTTTTTACAGGTATTTTTAGATTTGCTTCGGAAATAGCAAAAGACAAGGTTAATAATATAAGTAAAACCAAAAATGAACTTAAATTAATTTCTGGGCTTGTAGATCAAGGTATTACGATACTTAAAAATAATTCTATTCCAATTAATGATTTTGGAAAACTTCTCAATGAAACTTGGGAATTGAAAAAAAAACTTTCAGTTAAAGTAACTAACTCAAAGATTGATAGTATTTACAATAAAGGTATTGAGGCAGGAGCAGAGGGGGGCAAGCTATTAGGAGCTGGAAATGGTGGCTTCTTATTATTTTTTGTTAAACCAGAAAATCAAGAATCTGTAACTAAGGCTCTTCATCCTTTAATTAGTATTCCACTAAAATTTGATATTTCAGGCAGCAGAGTAATATTTAATGATAAAGAAAAATAAATATGATTTCACTAAAAAGTAATATTTTAATAACTGGGGGGACAGGCATGATTGGCTCTTCTATAATCATGGAACTAAAAAAAAAAGGTTATTCAAATATTCTAGATCCAAGCAAGAAAGAATTAAATTTATTTAATTTAGATAACGTAAAAAATTTTCTTAAGAAAAATCAACCAGAAATAATTATTTTAGCTTCAGGTAAAACTGGAGGGATTAAAGAAAATATAAGCAAACCATCAGAATTAATTTTAGAAAATATCATGATGCAAAATAATATTTTATCTAGCTTAAATGAGATTGAAAACCTAAAAAGACTATTCTTCCTTGCTTCATCTTGTGTCTATCCGTCTGGAATCAATGAACCAATGAGAGAAGAATCACTGTTAACAAATATACCTGAAAAAACAAGTATAGCTTATTCAATGGCTAAACTATCTGGTATTTATAGCTGTAAAGCTATCAATGTTAGTATGAAAAGTAATATATGTATATCTTTAATACCAGCTAGTTGCTATGGACCAAATGATAATTTTGATCCTTTAAGTAGTCATGTATTAGGCGGAATTATGAGTAAAATGATTGATGCAAAAAAAAATAATATAAATGAAGTTACTTTATGGGGCTCTGGTTGTGCACAAAGAGAATTTATTTATGTAGATGACCTGTCAAAAGCGATCTTACATATAATGGATATAAAAAATTTACCAGAAGTTATTAATATTGGTTTTGGTGAAGACATTGCTATCAAAGAATTGGCAAAAAAAATAGCAACAACTTTAGATTATAATGGAAAAATATTATGGAATAAAGAGAAAGTTGATGGGGCTTTAAAAAAACTTCTTAATTCTGATAAAATGTTTAATTTAAATTGGAAACCCAAAGTAAAACTTGCTGAAGGTTTAGCCTTAACATATGACTGGATCAAAAAAAAAGGAGACGTCAAATATGAATAAAACTTACCCACTAATGAGAAATAATATTCTTAGAGAAGACCTTGATAAAGTTATTGAATATCTTAAACAAGACGATCCAATATTAACTCAGTCAAAAAATGTTTCTAAATTTGAAGAATTGTGGTCAGAATGGCTAGGAGTAAAACACAGTGTATTTGTTAACTCGGGCTCTTCTGCAAATCTTTTGTCTATAGCCATTTTAAAACTTAAATATCCTCATGGAGGTGAAATTATCGTACCACCGCTTACATGGAGTTCAGATATTTCATCTATTATCCTTAATGGATTCACCCCAGTATTTGTAGATATAGATTTTAATACATTGGCAATGAATACAGATAAAATTATTAGTGAAATTAATAAAAAAACAGTAGCTGTATTTTTAACACATGCTCAGGGCTTCAATGGCTTGACAGATAAATTATTAAAATATCTTAATGAAAAAAATATACCTTTAATAGAAGATGTCTGTGAGTCACATGGTGCAATGCATGGGGTAAAAAAATTAGGATCATATGGCTTAATTTCTAATTTTTCATTCTATTATGCTCATCATATGACTACTATTGAAGGAGGCATGATATGTACTAACGATTCAGAAATTTATGAACAATTAAGGATGCTTAGATCTCATGGAATGGTACGAGAGATTTCTAATTCTCAATCAAAACAAAAAATAATATCTGATAACCCTGAGTTGAATCCAGAATTTATTTTTATGCATCCATCATATAATGTAAGGAATAATGAAATAGGAGGTATATTGGGGATCTCACAATTGCTGCGCTTAGATGAAGATAATAAAAAAAGAAATATTAATTTGTTTTATTTTCTTGAGCAATTAAACGATCAATTATTTTTTACTGACTTTCTTAGAGATGGATGTAGCAATTACGCATTTAATTTAATTATGAAAGATCCTGATATGGAGTTTGTAAAAAAATTGATGTCAAAAATGAAAGATAATAAAATTGAATTTAGACGTGGAAGTGCAGGTGGTGGCAATCAATTGCGTCAACCATATCTAAGAAATATGGTTCCAGATAAATTTTATTTACAATTTCCTAACACCGAACATATTCATTTTTTTGGCTTTTACATTGGTAATTTTCCTACTTTACATCAAAGTGATATTAAGAGAATATGCACAGTAATTAATTCTGTTTAATAATTATTTATAAAATTTTATGTCTTTAAAAATTCTTGTTACTGGTGGTGGAGGATACATAGGATCTATTCTTGTTCCTGAATTATTAAATGCTGGTCATGATGTAACTGTTATAGATAATTTCTTATATAAACAAGCAAGCCTTAATCATTTATGTATCTATGATAATTTAACTATTATAAAATCTGATGTTAGAATTGATGCAGTAATGAAAGATAATATCAAGAAAGCAGATATTATTATACCTCTAGCAGCTCTAGTCGGCGCTCCATTATGCAACTTAGATCCAGTTGGAGCTAGATCTATTAACTATCATGCAATTATGACGATGTTAAAGATTATAACCTCCAATCAACTTATATTAATGCCTACTACAAATAGTGCTTATGGTACTGGTGATACTAATAATTTTTGTGATGAAAATTCTCCATTAAATCCAATTTCGCAATATGCAATAGAAAAAGTTGAAGTTGAAAAAGAATTAATGTCTAAGTCAAATTCTGTCAGTTTTAGATTAGCTACTGTATTTGGTATGTCACCTAGAATGAGATTAGATTTGCTAGTTAATGATTTCGTTAATAGAGCAATTCATGATAAATTTATAGTTCTGTTTGAAGGCCACTTTAAAAGAAATTATATACATGTTAGAGATGTTGCCAGTGCGTTTATGCATGCTATAGATAAAAGTGATACTATGTGTGGAGAAATTTATAATGTTGGATTAAGTGATGCTAATTTATCTAAAAAAGAATTATGTGAAGCAATCAAACAAGAAATAACAGACTTTACTTACCTAGAAGCACCGATAGGAAAAGACAAAGACCAAAGAAATTATATTGTTTCTAATGAAAAATTAGAAAATACTGGTTTTAAAAATAAGTTTTCTCTAAAAGATGGAATAATCGAATTAAAAAAAGGTTTAATTTTTTTAAGAAATAATAATTATAGTAATGTCTAAAGTAAAATAAATTGTCAGAATTAGTATCTATAATGTTGCCTGTTTATAATGGTGCAGATTTTTTAAAAACATCACTAGATTCTCTTTTGTCACAAAGCTATTCAAATATTGAAATAATAATATTAGATAATCAGTCTACTGATAACACTCCACAAATATGTGCAGACTTTAGTAATAAAGATAAGAGAATAAGATATATTCTAGACATTAAAAAAAGAACAGCCAACAATGCGCAAACCCACCTCTCAACTTTAATAACTGGTAAATATTGCATGCTTGCTGGAGATGATGATAAATGGGATAAAGATTATATCTCAATACTTGCCAGTTTTTTAGAGGGAAATAGTGATATAGGTATGGCTTACTCTAAAATGTCTAGTTTTGATATAGATGATAATATTTTAGAAAGTGATATTCCAGCAACCATACTTCTGTCTAATTATTCAATCTTTAAAAATTTATCTATCTATCTATGTATACGTTCATGTGTTCCTATGGTTTTTGGGTTATTTAGAAGCGAGAAGTATATTGAAAACTCACCATGGAAAACATTTGACCACTTATTAACAGACGTTGACAATCTTTTTATGATTAATTTTTTATCGCGAAATAAAACACATTGCATTAATGAAAGTTTATTTTTTTATAGATCAAAAGATAGATCCAAACAAAAAGAAGGATCTGCTAATTCTGAATGGCAGGCAAAAAGTGCGAAAAATAGATTTTCAAGAAAAATTGAAAAATTTTTCCATGAAATTTCATTTTTTAATCAAATTTTAATGATTATTTTTAATAAAAAAATTATTATTTATAAGTCCATTATTTTAATGGTCATTGCTTTTTTTATTGGACTAGAAAGAACTTTTTTAAATATTTCTAAGCCTGTAGGGCAAATGTTAAAAAAAATAAAAATTATTAAAATTTGAGATGTTGCATAATTTTAAGTTAATATTAAAAAAAAATAAATTAATTTTTAATATTAACGCTTATTTTAAGTCAATTATATTTGATGAAAAATTAGAAAAATTAAAATACTTTTACTTAAATAAAAAAAATAATATTTCTAATTATCATTATAATGATGAAGAAGTAAAATTACTTATAAAAAAAAATCTTAATAAGCGAATACTAAAGTTAGATAATTCAAATATAAATTTTCCTAATATTTTATATGCTGGTACGAATAAATTTCAGGATGAAATTATCATTCAGGGGCTTAATGAAATTGGTTCGGTCGAGATTATAACAAGAGATAACGGCGAATATGGCTTGCATAGTAAACCAATAAGATCAAATAATTTTTTATATGATAAAGAAACTATAGATAAAAATTCAAAGATACTTTTAGAGAATATTGAATTAAAAAATAATATTCATATTATTATTGGACAATTTTGGGCAAATTACTTGCCTATGGAAACTCTAGAAAAAATAACTAGCCTTGGAATCATTTTAGTAAATATATCAATGGACGATATACTTCCTGAACATTGGGGATATTACAAGAATATCAGACTTGGAAGTATAGGTCTTTCATCTGAAGTTGATTTTACTTTATCAACCTCAAAAGAAATATGTGAATGGTATTTTATTGAAGGCAATCCAGCAATTTATTGGCCTTTGGCTAGTGATCCAAAAATATTTATAGATAATACAGATATTTATAAAGAAAAAGAGATTGATGTAATATTTGTTGGGAGGCGATATGGTATTAGAGAAGAAATTGTTAATTTTTTAATAAAAAATGGAATTAAAGTAGAGGCGTATGGAAATGGGTGGAAAAATGGATCAATTTCCCCAGAAGTTACTGCAAAACTTTTTAAAAAATCAAAAATTATTCTTGGAGTAGGTACCGCAGGCTATTCAAAAAAAAATCTAACTCTAAAATTGAGAGATTTTGATGCCCCAATGTCTGGTAGTTTATATATAACACATAGCAGTGAAAACTTAAAAAATTTATATGATGAAAATAATGAAATAGTTTTATTTAAAGATAAATTCGAATGTTTGGATAAAATTAAATACTATTTAGACAATCCCGATAAACGTGAAATTATAGCTAATAATGGACAAATTAAAGCCAAAAATTCTCATACATGGGAAAATAGATTTAAAGATATGATTAATATTATCAAAGAATCAATTAATTGATGTTTTATTTTTTTTTTATAATTGCTCTAATTTTGCAGATTCTATTTTATTTCCAAATAATCATTAGTTTTTATTATTCTATAATAATACTTGTTCTATCAATTGGCGTTTATTTTAATATGTATAGATTAAAAAAAACGAACATAGTAAATATTTTCTTTTTTATATCATGTGTACTACCCTTCATTCACGTTTTTGATTATTTAGCTTTTGATTTTATGGGTGAAAAAGCATTTAATATAAATTTTAATAATGCAAAATGTGCAAACATAGATTCGCAATGGGAGTTTATTGAACCATGTTTAATGTGGGGACTTGCAGCAAATAAATATCAGGTTAATCTAGCAGTCGTCAATATGATGAGTTTAATTGGTTCAGTAGGAGCCTTAGGTTTAGTTTGTGGTTCAGTAATGTCTAATTCAAAATATAAAAGATTCTTTTTGGATACTTCTAAAATTAAATATAATGATTCAAATACTTTAGGTTTATTACCATTTTTTATCTGGATATTTGTTGCATTTATGTGTGCTTATTTAACTGCGCCCGGCGGTTCTATCCTCTCCATAGGATATGTAGAAATGAATAAAAGTTTATCTAATACAATAAATTTCAGCTCTTTAATTTTTGTTTCATTTATATTATTTATTTTTGCATTTTGTGATTATATAATAGAAAAAAATACTCAAAAAAAAATTATTAAAGGCATATTATTACTTATCTCAATTTTTATAGTTGTTATATTTCTTCAATTAATAAAAGGCGATAGAGAGTCAATTACCTTTTTTGTTAGCATAGTCATTCTTTATTTTATAACTAATAATAAAAATAGAAAAATAAACTTTAGATTATTTTTTAAATCTATAATAATTATTCTTCTAATTCTTTTTGTTTCAGCTTTTATTGGTAGATTTAGAGGAGGAGAGATAAGTAATTCAGATAATATTATAGTTAAAGCCAATGAAACAATTAAATATTCAGGTCAAGGAGATTCATTCTATGATTTTTTTATATCCAATATTTCTAGTGGCACTTGGAGTGGCTCATTATTAAGCCTTATTAGTGTTGCTGGAGACTCAATTAATGGTCAAACAAAAAAATATATATGGACTAGTTATGGTTCTACTTTTCAGGAAAAGCCATTTGAATTTTATTTTGGTAAAACGTATTTAGACTATTTACTATCTTTACCTCCTGGATTTGTAGCTGATTGGGTAGGCTATCAAAGACCTATAGATGGATATAGTGGTCCAGCATGGGAAATGAGATATGGACTTGGTGGTGTTCATGGGTTTGTAGTTCCATTTATCAATTTTAGTCTTTATGGAGTTTTTATTTTTAGTTTTTTAATGTCATATTTTGTAAATCGCACTTATGATACTGCTTATAATATTCCAAATGTTAAAAATTTAGCATTTATTGGAGTAATAATTTGTATTGCACCCCATTGGATGTGGTATGGTGATAAGTATGCAATTAATGCAATCATAATATCATATATAAGTCTTTGGCTGTATAGATTAGTTCTAAAAATAAGATTATAAATATAAAAAAATTATGAATTTAGTTAATTTAATTCTAGATCTTGGTAAAAATAGATGTGTGGAATAATTGGTATAGTATCAAATAGGTATATAAATGATAAAAATTGGCTTAACAGAGGAAGCTTAGAATTAGTTCATAGAGGTCCTGATAGCCATGGCCTTTGGTGGTCAGATGAAGGTAATATTGGTTTTGCTCATCGTAGACTATCAATTATAGATTTATCTAAAAATGCACACCAACCAATGCTCGATAAAAGCAAAAGTGTTGTAGTTACGTATAATGGTGAGATATATAATTTTAAAGAGCTAAAAGTAGAGTTAGAGAAAAAAGGGTTTAACTTTATTTCAAGTTCTGATACTGAAGTTATTATCAATGCATATATAAACTGGGGAATAGAATGTATTAAAAAATTTGATGGTATGTTTGCATTAGCTATTTTTGATAAAAGAAAAAATAAATTTTTTTTAGCAAGAGATAGAGTGGGTGAAAAACCAATTTTTTATTCTCACCAAAATAACGAACTAAGATTTGCATCAGAACTTAAGGGTCTATTGTGTGATAATAAAAATTCTTTTAGCATAGATAAAAATGCTTTAGATTGTTATTTATCGCTAGGATTTGTGCCTGGAAATGAGTGTCTGGTTGAAGGTATTCATAAACTTGAGCCAGCTTCAATATTAGAGCTTGATATCGCGTCTCAAAAGAAAATAATTTATAAGTATTGGAAGCCACCTCATAAAAAAAATAAATATAAATTTAATTTAGATATAAATAGTGCCAGTGAGAAGCTAGAGGAACTGCTATCTGAATCTGTAAAAAAACAACTATTTGCAGACGTACCTGTAGGAATTTTATTAAGTGGCGGCATTGATTCTAGTTTAATTACAGCACTTGCATCAAGACATAGTAATAACATTAAAACATTCAATGTAAGTTTTTCTGATAGCCCAGATTATGATGAATCTACTCATGCAAAACACATTGCTAACTATTTTTCTACAGAACACTATGAATTAAATGCTGAAGATATTTCGACTGATTTAATGTTTAAGTTATCTAGACAGTTTGATGAACCAATCTGTGACTCCTCAATGTTGCCTACTTACTTAGTGACAAATTTAGTGAGTAAGCATTGTAAAGTTGCATTAGGTGGAGATGGTGGTGATGAATTATTTGGTGGTTATCATCATTATCAAAGAATATTAATGTTAAAAAAATATACAAGGCATATACCTTTATATATTAGAAAAAAAATATCAATGACTGCCTCTAATTTTTTACCAATAGGATTTAAAGGGAGAAATTGGCTTCAATCAGTGGGTACAGACTTTAGTAATGAAGTACCTCAAATATCAAATTTTTTTGACCTTAGATACAAGAATAAATTGTATGAAAATATTAATTTTAATTCTAATTATGCAATAAATTTAAGAGATCAATATATTGATAAACAATTAAATTTACCAGATAGAGCTATGCATTTAGATTTTATTAATTATTTACCTGAAGATATTTTAGTAAAAATTGATAGAACAAGTATGTTGAACTCATTAGAGTTAAGATCACCTATGCTTGATCGTAAAGTATTAGATTTTGCATTTAGCTTAGATTCAAAGTTAAAGGTCAATACAAAAAATAGAAAAATTATATTACAAAATCTTTGTCAAAAATTACTGCCAAAAAATTATAATACGAATCGTAAACAAGGCTTTTCAATACCTTTAAAAAAATGGTTGCAAAAAGGAAAATGGTTAGAATACTTTAAATCTATTTTACTAGATGATGGATGTAGTCTTAATAAAGAAATGGTAAATAATTTATTTAGCTTACAGGAAAAAGGGTATTCAAATAATGAAAGACTTTTTAGCCTAGTCATACTAGAGTTGTGGAAAAAAAATTATAATATTCAATTTTAGTAAGTTATGCAAAGAAGTCATGGGATAGATATATTAAGAGCAGTTGCAGCCTTATCAGTCTTGATTACACATATAGGGATAACTGATTATCCAGGAATTATAGGAGAATCTATTCATGATATTATCAGGTTACTGAATCATAATCTTATTTGGGTAAATGGTGGTCTGCATGGTGGTGTAATAATATTTGTGGTAGTAAGTGGATTTTGTATTCATCTTGGTAGTAAATCTTTAACAAATAAAAATTTTTTAAAGATTTATATCATAAGAAGATTTTTTAGAATTTATCCATTATTTATTTTTGCTCTAATTTGTGGTTACGCTACTTTACTTTTGACCAATGGATCAAGTTTTAACTCTAATTTTTTTTACTTAGATATTTTAAAAAATTTCTTATCAAGTGTATTTTTACTATACTCAATAATACCTGTCTTACCACCACTTGGTAATGAAATTTTAAGCACTGTTATTGTTGAATGTATGCTATATTCTTTTTATCCTTTAATAATAAGTTTTTTAAATAATAAGTGGAAATTGTTAATAATAATCTTATTTTTTATTCAGCTGTTCTCATTTAGTTTAATTTTCTTTACGTCATTAGAGCCTGTCTGGATACAAAGAAATTTTTTTACAGTTTTAATTTATTGGTGGCTTGGAGCATATGCAGCTGAGTTGAGCTTATCTAGAAATAAAGAAAATATTATAAGTAATTTATTAAAAATTAGTAAAAAAAGACAAATCTTTATTAGCTTTTTCTTATGGATTTTTTATATATTATTTTCAAATATAATAAATTTTCAAGGCTCTCACATATTTAAATCTTTAATATTAGCAGTTTTAATTGCATACTCATTGATATGGATTTATTCCTTAGAATCAAAAGAATCTAAGAATATTGTTAAGAATATATTTATTTATTTAGGCGTAATAAGTTATTCTATATACGTGTTATCATTACCGGTCAGCTATCTAGTTCAATATTATCTAATTGAATTTAATTACTATCAATACTTTTATATTTTATCGTATGCTATTATCATTATAGCTTCATATTTTTGCTATACCTTTATTGAAAAGCCAACTCATATATATGGAAAAAATTTAACAAAAAATCTATTTTAGATTAATTGGAATGAATTAATGATAATTGGAATTGATGCTTCTAATATAAGTTCAGGTGGTGGACTAACACATTTAATTTCTTTATTGAATGAAGTTGATAATAAAGATGGAGTTTTAATTAAAATCTGGGCATCCAATCTAACTTTAAGTAAAGTAAAAGATTCTTTTTTAATAGAAAAATTTAGTAACATTTACTTAAATAAAAATTTATTTTATAGATTTTTTTTTCAAATGTTTCTTTTAAAAAAAGAATTAGAAAAATCTAATTGTGATGTTCTGTTTGTTCCAGGTGGAACTTATTTAGGAAATTTTAAGCCGTTTATAACAATGTGTAGAAATATGCTTCCCTTTGAAAAAAGAGAAAGTGATCGATATAAATATTCATTGATGTATTTTAAATTAATTTTACTTCAAAAATTACAACTGAAGACATTTAAGAAAGCTGATGGAATAATTTTTTTGACTGCTTATGCTAAAAGTATCATTCAAAAGTTTATTCCTGAAAAGATTATTTCTGAAGAAAAATATCCAATAATTTCACATGGTGTGAATAAAAAATTTTTTTTAAGAAAAAAAACCAGCATTACTGAACTAAATAAATCTAAGTTAATTAAATGTGTTTATACATCCACTATTGATAAATATAAACATCAGGAAAATATAATTAATGCTATAGCAAATTTAAGAAAAAAAAATTTTCAACTTCAATTACATTTAATTGGTCATTCTAATGATCTTGAGTTAAAAATATTAAATAATTTGATTAATAAAAAAGATCCCAAAAAACAATTTATTTTTTATGAAGGTTCTCTTTCAGTTGATCAAATTATTAAGATTTATGAGAATACAGATTTATTTATTTATGGCTCGACATGTGAAAACTTGCCAAATATTCTTTTGGAAAAAATGGCAACTAAGATACCTATTTTATCATCAAATAAAGAACCCATGAAAGAAGTCCTTAAAGATGGAGGATTATATTTTGACGCTGAATCTATTGATAGTATTGAAAAGTCTATAATCTACGCATTAAAATTTAAAGAAAAGCTAATTAATAATACTAAAATTGCTCACTCACTTGTTTATAAATTAACTTGGAAACGTACAGCAATTAATACCTTAAATTTTTTAAAAGTTTTTATAAAGTAGCTTAATGTAGATATTAAATTTTACTTATTAAAATTATTTTAATTTATTAAGCAACTAGTCTCTTCCAAAAAGATCTCTTGTAAAGACCTTGTCTTTAACACTAGTCAGTTCCTTATGATAACGATTTGCTAAAATGACACTAGAATCTTTTTTAAACTTAGATAAGTTATTTGTTATAGGTGTGTTTGAAAGCTTTTTCATTTTGATATTTGGTTCAAATATTATTACCTTAATTCTTTTAGATTTTATATATTCTATAATCTCTAATATTGCGCTAGATCTAAAATTGTCTGAATTAGTTTTCATAATTAGCCTATAAATTCCAACTATTTTTGGTTTCTTATTAATTATCTGGTCAGCAATAAATCTTTTTCTAGTAATATTAGACTGCACTATTGCATTAATGATATTGTTAGGCGTATTATGATAATTAGCAAGTAATTGTTTTGTGTCTTTTGGTAGGCAATATCCACCATATCCAAATGATGGATTATTATAGTGATCTCCGATTCTTTTATCAAAACCAACTCCCCGTATAATTTCTTTTGAACTCAAGTTCTTATTGATACAAAAGTTATCTAGCTCATTAAAATATCCTATTCTCATTGCTAGAAAAGTATTTGAAAATAATTTAACTGCTTCAGCTTCAGTATTTTTCATAAATAAAATTGGTATTTCTTTTTTATTAATCTTTGAACATTCAGATAATAGTTTTGCGAATTTGATTGCTTCTTTGGAACTATTTCCAACTATTATCCTTGAAGGATATAAATTATCATAAAGAGCATTACCTTCTCTAAGAAACTCTGGAGAAAAAAATATTTTTTTATGAAAATACTTTTTTACCATTTTATCTGTAAAGCCTAATGGCACTGTTGATTTAATTATTATTGAAGCATCTTTATTTATTTTTAAAATTTCTTTAATAACTTGCTCTATAATGCTAGTATCGAAATAATTATTTTTTTCATTATAATCTGTTGGTGCTGCAATTATAATATATTTCGAATTTTTAAAAGATTCATTTTTATCAATAGTTGCAGATAAGTTATTCTTGCTATTTTTCAAAAAATCTTTAGTTAATTTATCTTTGATTGGCGACTTATTTTTATTTATAAGAGCTACTCTTTTTTTATCAATATCATTTAATGACACTGTGTGTTTTTGTGAAAGCAACAAAGCTAAAGAGTATCCAACGTATCCTGCACCTACTATAGAAATTTTCATTTGCTTGTCTTATGCTAGTTATTAGTAATCTTGTATATTATCAGAATAAGAAAAAATCAAAACTAATTGAGACTAATTAACAAAAGAAAAGTAGGCAATTTTGTTAAAAATTAATTTTAATTACTTTTTTTCGTCATTTTTCAATACTATTGATAGTAAATTCGCAGCAGAAGTAGTGGGCGATATACGTTTTGATAAATTAAGTGATTTATAACTCATGTTTTGTAAATTGGAATTTGATAAATTTATTATTTTTTTCATTTGTAGAGATAAAGATGATGCAGAATTATATTCAAATTCATATCCATTATAGCCATGTATTAAAAAAGTAGTTTTAGCTCCACAGACATTAGAACAAATAATTGGTAAACCAGATGCTGCAAACTCATGCAACACTACGCCCCATGGTTCAGACCTACTTGGCAGAATTGCACAACCATATTTTTTAAATTCCTCTAAGAGCTCATCTGATTGTTTAAAATCTTTAATAATGATGTCTTTATTATTTTCTATGTTTTTTTTTAGAGACCCATTTCCTATTAAAATTAACTCCCAATCTTTTCTATATGGTTCACAAAGTTTCCATGCATCTAACAAAAGTAATATATTTTTAGTTTTTTCAAATCTTCCTAAAAATAAAAACTTATGTGGATAAGACTTATATTTCTCTGCCAAATTTTCTTGATACACTTTATGAAATTTATCTACATCTGCACTATACAAATCATAAATGATATTCTTTTTTTCAAATCCAATATTTCTAGCAAACTCATATTGATAATTTCCTGCAACCCAAGCATGAGAAAAATATTTTTTAAAATAGCCAAGTTTGCCTAGAATTTTAGCTAATATTTGTTTAGGTGTATTATTCCATTGTCCATCTATAGCACAAACAATAGGAATATCTGCTTTATTTATATTATGAATTGCATTTAGATACCCCTTATCCATCCATCCAGATACTACTATAAGATTTGGTGAAATTGATTTAATTAAATTTCTTATATTACTTGCATCATAATTGGATCTTTTATAAAATTTAGATTTAAAGGTATTGGATATTTTGTATGGGGTAATTTTTTGCTTATCCCAGTGTACAATATGTAATTCTACATTTTTATTTTCTAGCTCTTTAAGTGTTGCTTCTGTATAGCTCATTATTTCAGCATACAAATAAAGAATTTTAATATTAGATTGCATTTAATTTTTTCTAAGACTAAATATGATTTTCAAAATAATTTATTGTTGTTTTGAGGCCTTTTATAAAACTAACTTTAGGCTTCCAGTCTAGTATTTTGTTTGCCTTAATAATATTGGGCTTTCTTTGCCTAGGATCATCACCAGGTAATTTTTTAAAAATTATCTTTGAACGGCTATTCGTTAGTTTTTTTATTAGCTCAGCCGTTTCTTTAATAGTCATTTCAGATGGATTACCAAGATTAATTGGACCTGTTATTTTTTTAGGAGAGTTCATTAACTTATATATTCCATCAACTAAATCAGAAACAAAACAAAAACTTCTAGTTTGATTACCATTGCCATAGATTGTTATTGGTTCCTTTCTTAGACATTGGACAATAAAATTAGACACTACTCTTCCATCATTAACAGCCATTTTTGGTCCATATGTATTAAATATTCTTGCTACTTTTATATTTATATTGTGTTGTCTGTGATAATCAAAAAAAAGAGATTCGGCGACCCTCTTGCCTTCATCGTAACAGCTTCTAATTCCTATAGGATTTACATTCCCCCAATAATCCTCTGATTGAATTGGAATCTTGGGATCTCCATAAACTTCACTTGTTGATGCTTGGAATATTTTAGCCCTCCTTTTTTTTGCTAGTTCTAACATATTGATCGCCCCAAGCACGCTTACTTTAGTGGTTTGTATTGGATCTTTTTGATAATGAATAGGTGATGCTGGGCAAGCCAAGTTATATATTTCATCAACTTTTAAATTAAGTGGTATAGTTATATCATGCTTAATCATTTCAAAATTTTTTTCATCGAGGAGATGATCAATATTTTTTTTGTTGCTACTATAAAAATTATCAACACAAAAAACATGGTTATTTTTCTTTAACAAAGTCTCGCATAAGTGAGAGCCTAAAAAACCTGCCCCTCCTGTTACTAAAATTTTTTTCATACAATTGATATAAATTTATGCATAATAATTAATAATATATTGCAAATTAATCTATAGACTTTTTTTCTTTCAATGAAAGATAATAATTATTTAATATCTGATTTACGCGTGCCAGAGGTAGATGTTTATCTAGTACTTTTATTCTTCCCAAGTTAGCAATATTTTTTCTTTCACTCTCATTAGCTAAGTAATATTTTGCAATTGAAATTAACTCATCGTATGTTCTAAAGTAAACTGCTTGTTGGTTTGGCTCTAATAAATCTACTGAATCTTTTGAATACTCTGATAGAAGCATTGACCCTGATGCAGGTATTTCAAAAGTTCTTCTAGTGTATGAATCACTATTTATTTTAGAAAAGAAACATAAAGCAATCTTTGAGCTATTTAATATTAAATTATAGTCTGCTTCATATACTGGATATATTCTTCCTAGTTTAGATTCTATATATTTATATTTTCTTGATTTGTGCCAACCAGTACCAAATAACATAAAAGTTATACCCTCTTCATCAATTAACCTTTGAATAATTAAGTCCCTACCATCATTTTCATAGTGTCCTATAAATATTAAATCATACTTTACTTCCACGTCTTTTATTGGAAATATTTTTTTATTATTTGGATAGGGCAATAAAAGTTCAGATTTTATCTTAAGAGATGAGAGATCTTCAATATTTTTTTTTCTGTATACATAGTTTACATTCATATACTTTAATACTGCAAAATAATGTCTTTGAAAAAAAAAATGATCTTTAAATGGATCATCATTATGAAAAGAAACAATATATATAGAATTATTTTTAATTTTTATAATTGTTTTAGATTGAATATGAGTAGGTCTATACAAAAAAATAATATCTGGCTCAAACTCATTAATCTTAGATATTAAATCAGTATTTAATCTTCTTATTATTGGCCCAAAAATTAACCAATTTTGAAGTTTATTAAAAAATATAGTAACCTTATTAAGAAGTGAATTATGTTTTATATTTGAGTTGTTAAAGTATGATTTCCATTCAAAGCTTGAAACAATTAATCCACATTCTTTGAATGCTTCAAAAAGTGGTTTCTCATAAATACTAAACTGCCAACTTCCAACAATTAGTACTTTTTTATTACAAAAATTATTATAAAAATTCATTTCTTAAAATCTAGTGTAAATTATTGTAAGCATCTATGATTTCATAATTTAAGAAATCTAAAGACTTTATTTTATATAACAACTCTTCTTTAATTATAATATTTCATATAATAAACAATATAGACTAATTGTGTCAAAAGAACAACTCTGGTATAGTGAAATTATATTAGAATATAAGGTAATCTAGACTTACAATCTATTTTATTTATCTTTAAGAGTTATGATTAAGTGTAATATAAAAAACTACTCAATTGAAGATGAGCAAAAAAATGAAAGTTATAGGTAGTTAGAAAAATTGACTCCTTTCTTATTAAATTTATTATGTGATCCCCAAACTCGTTCTGAGATGGAATTAATTAATCCAATATATGATGGAGATAATATTATTTCTGGTAATTTAGTTTCGTCTGATGGTCTTTCATATTCTATAGTTAATGGTATTCCAAGATTTGTAACAGATTTTGATCGTAAGTCAGTAGATTCATTTGGTGATGAGTGGAATTATTTTAATTTTACTGACTTTAAGACGCAGTGGCTCAATCACACAGTTAAAAATAATTTTGGATCAGTTGATTTTTTTAAGGATAAGATAATTGTTGATGCTGGAGGAGGTAGTGGAAGTCAAACAAAGTGGTTTTTAGAAAGTGGAGCAAAACATGTTATTCTGTTAGACTTAAGTCATTCTGTCGATGAGGTAGTAAAATATAATTTATCAAATTTTAAAAATGTCGATGTGATACAGTGTTCAATAGATGCTCCACCACTCAAGTCAAATTCAATCAATGGCATGGTATATTGTCATAATGTTATTCAACATACACAGTCAGTAGAAAATACTGCAAAAGCTTTATGGAATATTGTAGGTAAGGATGGTGAATTTATATTTAATTGTTACCCTCTTAACGATCATGGGATATTTAGATATATAAGGTTTCATTTTATTTTTAAAAACTTGAGACGCATTCTATCTAGGATGCCCTTTATGGTAATTTTAAGCTACGCAACACTTGTTTCTCTTCTGAGACTAATACCATTGTTTGGAGAAATACTAGAAAAATCAAATATTGTAATACAAGGGGATGTACCAAAAATTGCCGATGAATCAATTATTAGAAGGTTAAAGCGAAGATACAAAGCTGCTAGACATAATACATTCGATGCTTTTGGCTCTCATCATTTTCAACATTACAAGTCAGACTTCGAGATTTTAAGACTTGTAACTACTTTGCAGCAAGATAATAAAAAAATTCTAAATTTAGATAAGTATTTTCAACGTCCACAACCGATTGGAACAGCCCTGAGGATACTAAAATAGCTTATTCATTAGTCTCTAATTTAGGTTGGAATCTATTAGTGAATAAAACTTTAGGTTTTTTAATAAAGTTTGTTATAAAGTAGAGTAATAAAAGCCTAATAAAATGTTAATGAAAAAAAAAATATTTGAAGGAAAAAAAATTTTAATTACTGGAGGAACTGGTTCTTTTGGCAATGAGTTTTTAAAAACCTTATTAAAGATTGATTGCAATATAAATATTTATTCTAGAGATGAATTAAAGCAAGATGAAATGCGCAATCGACATAAGAGTAAAAATATTCAATTTATTATTGGAGATGTAAGGAATAAAGACAGTGTTGATGCAGCAATGAGAGGTGTAGATTTTGTATTTCATGCAGCAGCATTAAAGCAAGTACCTTCATGTGAATTTTTTCCACTTGAGGCTATTGCAACTAATATTCAAGGAAGTGCAAATATTATAAAATCAGCTATTCACAATAAAGTAAAAAAAATTGTTTGTCTTTCAACAGATAAAGCTGTTTATCCAATAAATGCTATGGGTATGAGCAAAGCTTTGATGGAAAAAATTGTTCAATCAGAAGCAAGAAATATATCTAATAATCAAACGATACTATCTACTGTGCGATATGGAAATGTAATGTGTTCAAGAGGCTCTGTAATTCCATTATTTATAGATCAGATATTATCTAATAAAAAAATTACAATAACAGATCCAGGTATGACTAGATTTTTACTGCCACTTCCTGAAGCCATAGATCTAGTGCTATTTGCTTTTAATGAAGGAACTCAAGGAGACTTATTAATTAAAAAATCACCAGCATGTAATATATTAGATTTAGCACATGCTCTAATTAACTTATTTAATGTATCAACAAAAGTAGATAATATAGGAATAAGGCATGGAGAAAAAATATATGAAACATTAGCAACAGCTGCGGAGCTAAAAAAATCAAAATCACTAGAAAATTATTTTTGTATCACATCAGATGATAGAGATTTGAATTATGAAAAATATTTTTCAAAAGGAAAAAAAATTAAAAAAAATGACTACACCTCTCATAATACAAATCAATTAAGCATAAAACAAGTTGAAAAACTATTAATGACTCTTCCTTATGTCAAAGATATGTTAAAATAATATTCTATATTATGAAAATTTTAGTTACGGGTTCAGATGGTTTTATATCTAAGAATTTGATAGTTCATTTGAAATATAATAAAAAAAGTGTTCTAGAGTTTAATAGGACTCATTCATATAAAAAACTGGAAGAAATGGTTTGTGAGTCAGATTTTATTTTTCACTTAGCTGGCATCAATAGACCAAAACTTGATGAAGAGTACTCTGAAAACATTAACCTGACGGAAATAATTATTGATTTATGCATTAAACTAAATAAAAATATACCAATTCTATTTAGTAGTTCAACTCAAGCTTTAGCAGATAATAAATATGGTATCAGCAAGAAAAAGTCTGAGAATCTTTTAATTAATTACCAAAAAAAAACTGGCAACCCTGTTTTAATTTATAGACTAGAAAACGTCTTTGGAAAATGGTGTAAACCAAATTATAACTCTGTTGTTGCAACATTCTGCAATAATATTGCTAATAATATGGAAGTGAAAATAAATGATCCGGAAACCGAACTATCATTAGTTTATATTGATGATGTAATAAAATCATTTTTAAATAATTATAAAAATTGTAATGGTCTAAAGAATATCGTTATTAAGCCAGTTTATAAAATTAAATTAAACAAATTACTAAATAAAATAATGGCATATAATCAGACAAGCAAATCTTTAATATTAGAGCCAGTTGGTGAAGGATTAGATAGGGCTCTATATTCAACTTTTTTAAGTTATTTACCAAAGTCTAAATTTTCATATAAACTTAATGAAAATAAAGATGAAAGAGGAAAATTTGTTGAAATTATTAAAACTAAAAATACTGGTCAGATATCATTTTTAACAGCTCCTCCTGGAATAACAAGAGGCTGTCATTTTCATCATTCCAAAAATGAAAAATTTATTTTAGTAAATGGTAAAGCTAGAATAAGGTATAGAAACTTAATAACAAATGATACACATGAAATTATTGTTGATGATAGTAATAGCACTGTTGCAGAAACAATACCAGGCTGGGTACATGATATAACTAATATTGGAAATGAAAAATTAATTGTGTTGGTATGGACCAATGAGATTTTTGATATAGAAAACCCTGATACATTTGTGGAGAAAATATAACTATGAAAAAATTAAAAGTAATAACAATTGTAGGAACTAGACCTGAGATAATCAGATTATCACGAGTAATAACTAAATTAGACAAACACTATGATCATAAGCTTGTACATACTGGGCAAAACTATGACTATGAGCTAAATAAAATTTTTTTTGAAGATTTAGAAATTAGAAACCCTGATTTTTATTTAGATACATCAATTGGTGATCCCGCAACAACAATTGGTAGTATAATAATTGAAGTAGATAAGCTCTTAGAAACAGAAAAGCCAGATGCAGTGCTAATTTTAGGTGATACTAATAGTAGCCTAAGTATTTTGCCTGCCAAAAGAAGGAAAATTCCAACATTTCATATGGAGGCTGGAAATAGATGTTTTGATTATAGAGTTCCAGAAGAAATTAACAGAAAAATTGTTGATCATATAGCTGATATTAATTTGCCATACAGTGCAAATGCAAAAGAACATTTAATAAGAGAAGGTATTCCAATTGATATGATTATCAAAACTGGATCACCGATGAAAGAAGTACTCGAACATTATAAAGAAAAAATTCAAAATTCAAACATAGTTAATGAATTAAGTCTTAATGAATATGGTTATTTTTTAGCAAGCCTTCATAGAGAGGAAAATATTGACAATAAAGATAATCTTATCAAAATATCTGAAATACTAAATTCTATATCTCAAGAATATAAATTGCCTATTATTGTATCAACTCATCCAAGGACAAAAAAGAGAATTGAGGAGTCTAATTTAAGTTTTGATAAAGAAATTTCATTTCTTAAGCCCATGTCATTTTCTTCGTATAATAAACTACAGACTAAAGCAAAAGTTGTTTTATCTGATAGTGGAACTATTAATGAAGAGTCTTCTATTTTAAATTTTCCCGCTTTAAATTTAAGAGAAACTCATGAGAGACATGAAGCAATGGAAGAAACTGTAACAATGATGACAGGGATAAATAAGATCAATATTATGTCAGGAATAGAAATTTTAAAAAATCAAAAAAGAGAAAAGCATAGAACTATAAATCTTCCAGAGGATTATAATGTTAATAATGTATCCGATAAAGTTGTTCGAATTATTTTAAGCTATGTAGACTACGTAAATAGAAAAATATGGTTTAAAAAATAGCTAATGAAAGTGTTAGTTATAAGTCAATATTTTTGGCCAGAAAATTTTAAGATTAATGACATTACAATGGATTTATGTCAAAAAGGTCATGATGTAACAGTTTTGACTTGTCATCCCAATTATCCAAGTAAAAGCTTATTTGCAAATTATTATAGAGAAAAAAATAAATATAAGGTCTTTCATAAAGCAAACATTATTAGAATTCCAATCATTAGTAGAGGTAGTTCAAGGGTGGGATTGTTTATGAATTATGTATCTTTTTTTGTATCAGCATCAACCGTAGGAATTTTTAAGTTAAAAAAAAATAAATATGATAAAATCTTTGTATTTCAAACTTCTCCTGCAACTGTAATAATACCAGCTTTGATAATTTCAAGAATTAAAAAAATTCCAATTACTATGTGGATATTAGATTTATGGCCAGAAACTCTTGTTTCAATGAAAGTAATATCTAATAAAAGAATAATTAAATTTTT
>Ga0114997_10000735_pt1 | contig 27127 bp, 25 predicted proteins | sample ArcticOcean_MG_C_2_FD_87045 | JGI IMG/M metagenome (GOLD analysis project Ga0114997, IMG submission 87045) | Marine microbial communities from western Arctic Ocean - ArcticOcean_MG_CB4_136 | ecosystem: Environmental > Aquatic > Marine > Oceanic | place: Arctic Ocean: Canada Basin | collected... | reverse complement strand
TAAAAAAAAGATTATTGTTGCAATTGATAGCTCTTCTGAGACAGAATCAGCAGCTATCTTGAGCAAGCTTGATCCGGAATTGTGCATGGTAAAAATTGGGAGCGTGGCCTTTAACTCCCTGGGCAAAGACCTAATAGAATTTGTACATAGCAAGGGTTTTCAAATCTTTCTAGACCTTAAATTTCATGATATCCCAAATACAGTCAAGGAATCTATTCTGGGAATTAAATCTCTTTCCATTGAAATGCTAACTATTCATATATCAGGTGGGCTAGGTATGATGAGAGCTGCAATGGAAGCTGTGGAGGGAACAACTATCAAGATATTTGGCGTCACTGCCTTAACAAGCCTCACTAATGATGACGTAAAGCATATCTTTCAAAGAGATATGTCAGATCAGGTAAATGCTATGCTGGACCTGGCCGAACAAGCTGGAATTGATGGAGTAGTTTGCTCACCCCATGAACTTCCATTAGTGAAGGCTAGAAATTGTTTCTTATCAGTAACACCGGGAATTAGATTGCAGAACTCTGAAGATGATCAAAGGAGAGTAATGACACCATCTCAAGCCATAAAGTTAGGTGCTGACTATTTGGTTATCGGAAGGCCTATTACTGGTGCGCAAGATATTTCTTCTGCTCTGGTAAATATACATCAATCTATCGATGCATAAAGATATTGCAAAAATTAAGACTGAGCTTGATAAGCATGCTTCCAAGTTAGACCTCTCGAAGAGATATGACTATGAGTTTCATTCATGTGCAGATCACAGTCTCTCTTTTGGGAGCATGGCATATAGATCTAAACTCTCAGGTTATACAAAAGAAGTACATAGATTATTTAATGAAATTTTTAATATCTTAGAAGTGGAGCAAAAACTGCAAGGTATGTATTCAGGCGATATATTAAATACATCAGAAAATAGAGCAGCATTACACTCTCAGTATAGGCTGGGAGAGAAAAATCTACCAGATAAAGACTTTGTGAAAAAAATACTTGATAAAGCAGGTATTACCAGCTTTAAAAATTTTAAAAATCTCGTGACTTTTGGAATTGGAGGATCCTTCGAAGGACCTAAATTACTCATAGAATTTATGAGCAAAGGTACTGATGCACCAGATTCTTATTTTGTTACTGGGCCAGATCCTATTGAATTTGAGCAAGTGGTAAAACCCCTCATTAATGAAGATACTTTTTATATTTTTTCTTCCAAGTCTTTTTCTACCGAAGAAACTCTCCAAAGTCTTGCCTTGATAAGGGAACATTTAAATGAAAAAAATTGCTTGGCAATCACTGCTAATCCTGATCAAGCATTGAAACTAGGTTTTGATAAATCTTGCATTATTGAATTTCCTGAAGAAGTCGGGGGGAGATATTCTATTTGGTCACCTATTTCAGCGCCTTCTATTATTTACTGCAATAAAAGCACTAATATTACTCAAGGAGAGCTTCCCAATAATTTACAGTGGGATGAATTTATAGGAGGTGGGGCAGAAACAGATTCTAGATTGCTTAACATTCAAGACGGCCATACTAATTATCTAGAATTTATTAAAACTCTATCTTTCTCAGACTTATGGCATAGCAATTTTTTAGGAAAAGAAAATAGAGTCGTTTTATCCTACTCTTGGCAACTAAGATCTTTTGCAAATTATGTTCAGCAGCTTGAAATGGAGTCATTGGGTAAGAATGCTTCTGAGAACTCAGTATTTAAGAAAACTGGACAGAATATCTTTGGTGGCTATGGTCCTACTGCTCAACATTCGTATTTTCAATTGCTACATCAAGGAACTTCAAACTCTTGCGCAGATTTTGTTAGCACTACCAATAATGGATTGTTGCAGTGGTCGCAAGAAAAATCACAGATTGATCTTTTTACTGACGGGCATTTCAATAATGAGCTAAAAGAAATTGAGAGGGTTAATAGTAATATCCCATCCAACGTATTTAAAGTTGATGGTATAGCAGGTTTAGGCTTCTTATTGGCAAGCTGGGAGCATCGGACCTTCATTAGCGCAGCAATGCTTGAAATTAATCCCTTTGATCAATTTGGCGTGAGTGCAGGCAAGATTGTTTCAAAGAAATACTTCCTTGAGCATGGAGATTAATTTAAAACAGATACCAAAAACACCTGGCATTTATAAATTTTTTTCAAAAAATAAAATTATTTATATAGGTAAAGCAAAAAATTTAAAAATTAGAGTCTCCTCATACTTTGGTCAATCAATCAAAGACAGGAAGACACAGCAAATAAAGAGCCTCACAGATAAAGTCGAAACTTTTTCCACTCAAACAGAGGCCGAAGCTTTGTTGCTAGAGCAATCACTGATCAAGGAAAATCTCCCACGCTTTAATATATTGCTACGAGATGATAAAACGTATCCATATATTCATTTTTCTATGAATGATAAATTTCCTAGTGTGAGCATGAAGCGCTCAAAACATTCAGTTTCAAAAGATTTCTTTGGACCGTTTATCAGTGCCTCTGCAGTTAAGTCAGCAATTAAGGATGTGCAAAAAATTTTTAAAGTTCGAAACTGTAGTAATAGTACCTTTAGTAGTAGATCGAGACCATGCATAGAACATCAAATGCGAAGATGCTCTGCGCCATGCGTAGGCATAATTGATGAGATTAACTACATGGAGGACATTTCTTCTGCTCAACATTATCTATCCTACTCTGGGAAGAAAGCTAAAAATCATATGCTCTCTCAAATGCAAAAATTCTCTGATAAGCAAGATTTTGAAAAAGCAAATGAAGTCAAAAAGAGAATTTTTAGCCTTGATCTATTGCAACAAGAGCAATCAATCAATAGTAATCTTACTAGCGTAGACTTCTTTTCATGTATTTTTAAACATGGCAGAACAGGAGCCTGTATTTTGACTGTGCGAGATGGAAAAATTCGAGGCACTAAGACATATTATTTTAAAGAGGATCACCAAAGTGAAATAGATCAGCTTCTTCATGGCTTAATTTTTTCTTATTATCAAAATCATTTTACACTTCCTGAAAAAATTGTACTTACCTTTAAATCTAATGACTTAGATCTACTTTATGAGGCTATGCAAATAAAATTTAATCAATCTATACCCATCCTCACCAGAGTGCCTGTTGGCGCAAAGCAGCTATCTAAATTAGCAATTCTGAATGCAGGGGAAATCATTGAAAATAAAACCAAAGCATCTGATAGGTATGTTCATTCGCTCTCTGATCTCCAAAGCAAATTAGGAATTACTAATGCTAATTTATCTATAGAGGGTTATGACATTAGCCACTTATCTGGCACACATGCAGTTGCTTCATGCGTTAGATTTAATGAAGAGGGGCCTGATAAAAGACTCTATCGTACTTTTAACATACCTCTTGAGTTATCTGGAAATGACATTGGTTCTTTGGCACATACCTTAACAAGAAGAATCCTTAAAAAAGATATTAATTCGTTGCCAAATATAATCTTGGTAGATGGAGGTCAACTTCAATTAAATTGTGCATTAGATGTCTTTCATTCAATGAATATCAAGTCTCCTATTTTATTGAGTATAGTCAAAGGCTCGAAAAGAATTAGAGCTTCTGAGACTATTCTCTCTCAGAATGGAATTATAGAAATGTCAAAAGATAGCTCTGGATTTAGACTCTTGCAACAAGTTAGAGACGAGTCACATCGCTTTGCTTTAAAAAATTCTAGGAACAAAAAAAACAAGGAAATTAAATATTCTGCCTTAAATTCAATTGATGGAATTGGTCCTGTTATGAAGCAAAGATTGATTAATAAATTTAAAAGTCTTAACAATATAAAAAATGCTTCCCCTAATGATTTATTGTTAATACCAGGTATTAATAAAAAACTATGCGAACGAATTAAAGAGGCATTAAACTAGGCTATGAAAAAATTCATCACTTTGTTAACAATAAGTAGGATAGTTTTAGCCCCTTTAATATTTATCTTAATTGTTTCTTTTAAATCATATGGTTTGGCGCTATTACTTTTTTTAGCATCGTCTGTGACTGATTATTTGGATGGTTACTTTGCCAGAAAATTTAATGTTACATCGATTTTAGGGGAAATCTTAGACCCCATCTCTGACAAAATAACTATCATCTTTGTTTTGCTCGCATTAATAATTGAGCTTAATAGTGTTTTTATTGCTTTTATTAGTGCTGTCATGATTTCACGAGATATTTGGGTTAACGGTATGCGAGAGCTTAACGCTCGTTTATCTCATTCAGATAGAACCAAAGTAACTTTCATGGCTAAAATAAAAACAGCCATACAGATGTCCACAGTCTCTCTTTATTTATTTGCATTACTTATCAACAATGCATTTTTACTTTTTATTTCTAATTTCTTATTGTTTGTAGCATTAATAGTTAGCTTAGTAACTGGCTTACAATACACTGTAAATTCACTTGAGTTAAATGGAAAAGAAGAAACTTAACTGAGAATGTCATTGCTGCAAACTGGTTGGATGGCTTTAAAGATCAAGCCAAAAGAAGAAAAAAGAGCCGAAGACAATCTGCTGAATCAAGGCTATGAGTGTTATTTTCCAGCCCTGTATTCAAACCTCTCATTAAAGAATAAATCAGAAATAAAGAAGCATTCCATGTTCCCAGGATATGCGTTTATAAAATCTTATCCATCCTTAGAGCTAAAGCCAGTTGAATTTACCAGGGGAGTGATAGGAGTTGTTCGTTTTGGCAATGAGTATCCAATCCTGGGTGATGCAGTTATTCAATCTATAAGGGATTTAGAGCAGGAATCTATCAAGGATCCCAAAAAGGAATCATATAAAATTGGGCAATTTATAATAGTGAACAGCGGACCATTAAAAGATTTGCCGGCTCTGATTACAAAAAATATTTCTGACCAAAGAGTTGAGATTCTTTATTCCCTATTAAATCGTACTCATACCATTGAATTAAACTCAGATAATATTTCAAAGAAATAAATCTTGACTATTTTCCAAAGATTGTCAGAATGTACAATAGTGAACAGTACACCGTTGAACAGATAACAAGTGCCTATGTTCTGCGGTAGCTATTATTGTTAGCTTTCTTTAGCCTACACAACTTAAAAAAATCTCTTTATGAAGATAGATATTGAAACTAAATTTAAAGTCTTAAATGTAATCAGTAAATCAAATATTTCTAACCAAAGAAGTATTGCGGATCAAACTAAATTTAGTCTCGGCAAGGTCAATTATGTTGTCAATCAGATGATTGAAGTGGGCTTTCTTAAATTTGAAAATTTTAAGAATGCAGATAATAAAAAAAATTATGCATATATGTTGACTCCCAGAGGCATAAGTGAAAAATTAAAAATTACTCATAGCTTTATTGAAAGAAAAGAACAAGAATACGAGGCTCTAAAAAATGAAATTGAAGTCCTAAAAGCAGAACAAGATAGCTTTACTTAATTAAGTTTCATTCTTTCACTAAAATCTATAATGCTTTGCTATAATCTCGCAGTGGCTGGATGGCAGAGTGGTTATGCAGCGGCCTGCAAAGCCGTTCACGCCGGTTCGATTCCGGCTTCAGCCTCCATAGAGGTTTTAAGCTATAAGTTTTGCCCAGGTGGTGGAATTGGTAGACACAAGGGACTTAAAATCCCTCGAAGGCAACTTCGTGCCGGTTCAAGTCCGGCTCTGGGCACCAATTATTTACGTTAATGATAGAATATAGTACTTGCTATCTAGTATAGAAAATACTAAATGAGGAGCTTTAAAAATGTCAGATAATATACAAGAAAATAGCATAATCCCTAATGATGAGATCTCCCTTATTGAACTATTTACAATATTGTGGAAAAAGAAGATTGTAATAGTCGGTATTTCTCTATTTTTTGCATTAAGCTCAGTTTCCTATTCCTTGTCACTACCCAACATTTACCTATCAGATGTAGTTTTAAAAGTTGCAGGTTCAGGTGGAGGGAGCATGTCTCCAAAATCTCAATTCGGTAGTATAGCGGCAATAGCTGGAGTCAATCTTGCTGGCGATGCTTTGAGCGAGAAAGCAAATCTTGCAAAGCAAGTTATTAGATCTAGAGATTTTGCTAAACATATCTCTTCTTTTCCCGAGGTTCTTCCAGCATTAATGGCGCTTAAAGAATATGATGCAACAACTCAGTCTATGGTTTTTATTGAAGAGCTGTATGATGCTGCGGATCAAAAATGGCTAGGCAGCTTGCCATCTGATAACGAGTTCTATAAAAAATATCTATCAATGGTTAATGTATTTATTGATATCGATACTGAGTTTTTGGCTATAAGTATTGAACATCAATCACCATACTTTGCTAAATATTTTTTAGAACTGATAATAAATGAGCTAAATAATATCGAAAGATATCGTGATATTGCTGAAGCCAAAAGATCAACCTTATATCTTACTGAGCAACTTGGAATATATAAAGTTGCTGACATCAGAAACTCAATTAATGCATTAATTCAATCTCAACTAGAAACAGAGATGCTTGCAAATGTCCGCATTGACTATCTCCTGAGGCCTCTTGACTCAGCCTATGTGCCTGAAAAGAAATCAGGGCCTGTTCGCACAATGATCTGCATTGCTGGAACATTTATAGGCCTTTTACTTGGGATATTTGGCGTCTTAACCCGTCATTATTTTTTTAGAGATACTAATTAATATTTTCTAGCTATATTGCTACAAATATAAGCAACTTAAATTAAATGAATTTTTTCATACCGGGCGGAGCTGGATACATTGGTGTTCATATTTCTTTGATGTTACTGGAGAATGGTCATGATGTTGTCATACTAGATAATTTTTCTAACAGCAGCTTAACGGCAATAGATAGCCTAGAACATCTTGCAGGAAAGAAGGTTACCCTATACAAGGGTAGTATTTGCGACGAGACTCAATTAAAAGAGATCTTTACACAAAATTCTTTTGATGCAGTAATACATTTAGCTGCCTTAAAGTCTGTGTCAGAATCGATTCTTCAGCCGGCTGAATACTTCAACAATAACTGTGTTGGGACATCTTATTTGCTTGCTGCAATGAGATCTTTTGAAATTAAAAATTTAATTTATAGCAGTAGCGCAACGGTATATGGCATTCCGCAATATCTTCCAATAGATGAACATCATCCCCTATCAGCTATCAATCCATACGCTGAAACAAAGCTACACATTGAGCAAGAACTTTCTCAAATTGCACAGGAAGAAGAAGGTTGGAACATAGTGTGTTTAAGGTATTTCAATCCTGTAGGAGCACATCACAGCGGTTTAATTGGAGAAAACCCCCAAGGGTTACCAAATAATGTGATGCCTTTAATTGCAAATGTTGCAAATAAAGAATTGCCACATATTAATATTTTTGGAGATGATTACAATACAATTGATGGCACCGGAGTTCGTGATTACATTCATGTTATGGATTTATCAGAATCTCATTTATTAGCTCTAAATTCTATAGGCATTAATGCATTAGAAGATCATGATTTAGCTCACACCAAAGCTCCCGCTAAGAGCTTTAATATATTCAATGTTGGCACTGGGAAGGGGTTCAGCGTTTTAGAATTAATTCATGCTTTTGAATTAAGTAATAACGTAAAAATTCCATATAAATTTGCTCCAAAAAGACCGGGTGATGTTGCAAGTTGCTATGCAAATGTTGATCGATCTACAAAAGCTTTTCAATGGACGGCCAAAAGATCAATTCAAGAAATGTGCACTTCAGCATGGAATTTTAAGATTATGGGAAAATGAATAACAATACATCTCACAAATCTTTGATGAGTCTATTTAAGAGTCTTTGGGCCCATATCAGCAAGCAAAGAAAGATACAATTTTCTTTTTTATTGATACTAACCCTAGTTGCCTCTGTCGCTGAGGTAGTTAGTCTGGGAGCTGTTCTTCCATTTATTGGGATCCTTACACAGCCAGATCAAGTGTTTGAATCTCCTTGGCTTGCAGGATTTATAAACTTTTTTGAGATCACATCTGGAGCCGAATTGATATTACCTTTAACCATCGCATTTGGGTCAGCTGCAATTATTGCTGGCGCACTAAGATTATTATTATTATGGGCAAGCATTAGATTATCTAATGCAACAGGTGCAGATCTTAGTATCGAAGTATATGAGAGAACTCTATATCAACCATTCAGAGTTCACTTAGAAAGAAGTAGTAGTGAAATTATTAGCGGGATAACTCAAAAGGTTTCCGCCGCTACTGGCGTGCTATTGTCAGTGACCGCAATCATAACTTCAATTTTTTTATTCAGCTCAATAATAACAACAATGATAGTTGTTGACCCATTGGTTACGATAGTTGCGGGTATTAGTTTTGGATTTGCTTATACCTGTATTGCATTTGTTACCAGCAAGAGATTTGAATTAAATAGCATATCTATTGCCTCCCAGCAAACTCAAGTTGTTAAAGCTTTGCAAGAAGGTCTAGGTGCAATTCGAGATGTCATACTAGATGCAACTCAGAAAATCTATACCGCTATTTACCAAAAAGCAATTCTACTCTTAATGAAAGCTAACGGTGAGAATAAATTTATGAATCAGGCTCCACGATACGCTATGGAATCTCTGGGTATGGTTCTTATAGCAATCTTTGTTCTAGCTTTAACTAATCGTCCAGGAGGTGTTACAGCAGCTCTTCCTCTCTTGGGTATGCTGGCATTGGGAGCGCAAAGACTGCTTCCATTGATGCAGCAAATTTATGGCAACTGGTCAGTTGTAGCTGGAAGTCATGCAGCTCTGAATGATGTGATAGATCTACTGGACCAGCCTTTCCCTCAATATTATTTTCAGGATGAGCCTGAACCACTTGAAATAAAAGATTCATTTTCACTTCAAGGATTAAGTTTTCGTTATAACGAAAGTAGTCCATGGGTTCTAGATGATATTTCGTTTAAGATAATTAAAGGATCTAGGATTGGCTTAATAGGAACTACAGGAAGTGGTAAAAGCACTACTCTTGATTTACTTATGGGTCTTTTAGAGCCGACCCATGGAGAGCTAATGGTAGATGATATCAAGATTGATGATAGCTCAATCAGAGCTTGGCGTCAGACAGTAGCTCATGTTCCTCAAAGCATCTTTCTTGCAGATACCTCCATTGCTGAAAATATTGCATTTGGAGTTGTGCAAGAAAAAATTAGTATGGTCCAGGTAAAAGAAGCGGCAAAAAAAGCAATGATCAATGATTTTATTGAGAGCAGGCCTAACGGATATTCAGAAGTTGTAGGCGAAAGAGGTGTTCGTTTAAGCGGAGGTCAAAGACAGCGCATTGGCATAGCTCGAGCTTTATACAAAAAAGCAAATGTAATAGTTTTTGACGAAGCAACCAGCGCTTTAGATAACGAAACAGAAAAAGTTGTCATGGATGCCATAAGAAATCTTGGAGAAGAATTGACATTGATAATCGTAGCTCATAGGCTGAGCACATTAGCGAGCTGCACGCATATCATTGAATTAGATCAAGGCAAAATTCTACGTATTGGATCATATGATGAGATTATAAATCACTCTCGAAGCACCTCATGAATAATAAACCAACCTTCATAGGCTTGATACCAGCTAGAAAAGGCTCCAAGGGGCTTCTTAATAAGAATATGCTGCATCTTAATAATCAGCCATTAGTTCAATACACAATTAGAGCTGCCATGGATTCTTCTTTGTTGGAAGAAGTAAGCGTATCTTCAGATGATTTATCTGTTTTAACTTTAGCGGAATCATTCGAAGCAAATGCATTACTCAGACCAGAGAAGTTTTCTTCCGATGAAGCTTCTGCAGAGGAGGTAGTAAACCACTTTATTACCACTCTCTCTAAAAGTATTAATTATGAAGATCATTATATTGTATATCTTCAGCCCACCTCACCTTTAAGAAATTCATTTCATATAGATAAAGCTATAAATATTTTGCTAGAAAATAATTCAAAATCTCTTACGAGTGTTACACAAATGAGAAAGTCACCATTTAAATCATTTGTTCTTTCTGAGTCTGGGCAACTCCAATCCTTGTTTGATGAAAAGATGTCAAATGCCCGCAGGCAAGATCTTCAGGATGTCTTCATACCTAATGGAGCAATCTATATTTTTTCAATTCAGCAGTTTATTGATAGAAAAGGTTTTCCATCAAATGGCAGCTTACCTTTTATAATGTCTGAAGATGATAGTATTGATATTGATGAAAAAGAGGATTTAATTAGAGCTGAAAAATTATTGAGAATACAAGATGCCTGAAATAAAAATTAATAATCGATTAATTGGAGATAACCATCCTCCAATTGTTATTGCTGAAATGGGAATTAATCATGAAGGCAGCCTAGACTTAGCCATTTCAATGGCCGATGCAGCAATTGATGCTGGCGCTGAAATTATTAAACATCAAACTCATATCGTTGAGGATGAAATGTCTGATGAGGCTAAATTGGTAATTCCAGGCAATGCAGACGTATCAATATACGAAATTATGGCCAGATGTGCGCTTGATGAAGAGGAAGAGCTTTCTTTGATGAATCATATCCAATCAAAGGGTTGTATCTTTATAAGCACGCCATTTTCTCGCGCTGCTGCTGAGCGATTGAAAAGATTCAATGTCCCTGCCTATAAAATTGGCTCTGGGGAATGTAATAATTACCCATTAATTAGACATATTGCTAAAGCTGGTAAACCAATTATTTTAAGCACCGGCATGAATTCAATCGAGTCGATTAGGCCTGCGGTTGATATCTTGCGTGAATTTAAAATACCCTATGCACTATTACATACAACAAATATATATCCCACACCTCCCGAGCTCGTTCGGTTAGGAGCAATGAACATTTTGAAAACTGAATTTCCAGATGCGGTTATTGGATTATCAGATCATACAACTGATAACTTAGCCTGTTTTGGTGCGGTTGCATTAGGAGCCTCAATTCTTGAGAGACATTTTACAGACTCTTTGGATAGACCTGGGCCAGATATAGTGTGCTCCATGGATCCTAAAGCTATGTCTGAATTGATTCATGGTGCAGGAATCCTTTTTAAAGAGAGAGGTGGTGACAAGCATGCAGTTTCAGAGGAAAAAGCAACAATTGCCTTTGCATTTGCTTCTGTAGTTGCAATTGCGGATATCAAAGCAGGTGAGTTGCTGAGTGAAAAAAATATATGGGTACGCAGGCCTGGTGAGGGAGATTTTTCAGCAGCAGATTACGACAGCTTAATAGGTGAAATTGCAATTACAGACATTAAAAAAGGCGAACAACTTTGTAAATCTCATTTAGAGAGCTAATTTATGGAGCATCCAAAAAAAATTGTATTTGTGACAGGTACTCGAGCTGATTTTGGGAAACTAAAATCTTTGATGAATATAATTCAAAGCGATAATCAATTTGAGCTTCATGTTTTTGTTACAGGCATGCATATGCTCGCTAAATATGGGTATACCTGTGAGGAAGTTGAAAAAGCTAACTTTACCAATATCTATAAATTTATTAATCAAAATGTTTCGGACGGTATGGATCATGTATTAGCTAAATCTATCCTAGGCTTATCAGATTATGTGCGTGAAATTAATCCAGATATGATTATTGTTCATGGCGATAGAGTTGAAGCTCTTGCTGGTGCAACGGTTGGTGCTTTAAATAACGTATTAACAGGACATATAGAAGGCGGTGAGGTTTCTGGAACCATAGACGAGCTTATTCGACACGCTGTAACCAAGCTATCTCATACGCATTTTGTTGCAAATAATGAAGCTCAGAAGAGATTGCTTCAGCTTGGGGAGAAACAAGAGGCAACTTATATTATCGGGTCACCTGATATTGATGTCATGAACTCAAACTCCTTGCCGTCATTAGCAGATGTTAAAAAGCGATATGAAATCGACTATGAAAATTATGGTGTTGTTATATTTCACCCTGTTACAACAGAACTAGAGAATCTTAAAACGCATATACAAGTTTTAGTGGATGCTTTGCTGAAATCAAATAAGAACTATGTCGTTATTTATCCAAATAACGACAATGGCTCTGAAATAATTTTTGATGCATTTGATCGCATGGTTGGTCATGCAAATTTTAGAATTTTTCCCTCTATGAGATTTGAACATTTCCTTCAATTATTAAAAAATGCTGATTTTATGATCGGCAATTCAAGCGCCGGGGTGAGAGAAGCACCTCACTTTGGTGTGCCCACTATCAATCTTGGTACTCGACAAAATAATAGAGTATCTTTACCAAGCATTATTAACGTTGATTTTGATTTAGCTGAACTTTCTCAAGCAATTTTAAATGTTAATAAAAATAAGTATGCGGAAACCACTATCTTTGGTGATGGCAACAGCGCAGAAGAATTCTACGCAATACTTAATGAGAAAGAGTTTTGGAATATATCCAAGCAGAAATTCTTTGTTGATCTTGATTAGCCGGAAGACGCTAGCCAGATTTTGAGTTGAGATAGTCTAGTTGATTGCCAAATAAACTATTTTCTAGCGTTTTTTAAAACGTATAATATATTTCTTTAAGGAGTTATAAAATGTCAGATACATTCTTTGGATTACCCTCAGAGGTTATTTTTTGTAAACGCTGTGTAATTTCTAACCAGCGCCCTAGTTCGACCGTTGAATTTAAACACGCTAAGGATGAAAAAAAATCAACCATAGGCTTTGGCAATGATGGAGTATGTGACGCTTGTCATTACCAAGAAACTAAAGCAGAGTCCATCAGCTGGGATGATAGGGAAGCAGCTCTGGTGGAACTTTGCGATAGATACAGAAGAAGCGATGGCAACTATGACATTATTATTCCTGGAAGTGGTGGAAAAGATAGTGCATTCACCTCCCACATTATGAAATATAAGTATGGTATGAATCCATTGACTGTTACATGGGCGCCTCATAAATATACTGATATCGGCTGGAAGAATTTTGAAAATTGGATTCATGAGGGTGGATTAGATAATATGCTAATGACCCCTAATGGACGCTTGCATAGATATCTAACTCAACAAGCATTTGTAAACTTGCTTCACCCATTTCAACCATTTATTGTGGGTCAAAGAATTATTGGGCCATCCTTGGCTGCAAAATTTGGTGTGGAGTTAGTGATGTATGGTGAAAACCAAGCTGAATATGGTAATAATGTCGATGATAATTATATTCCGACAATGGACACAAAGTTTTTTTCAATTAATGATCCTCTAGATATTGTCTTGGGCGGCAAGAAGATTAGGGAGATAATAGAAGAAACTGATTTTACCGTTAATGATTTTGCTCCATATATCCCTCCAAGCGCAGACTATCTTAAGTCTAAAAATGTAGAGGTTCACTACCTTGGCTACTACTTAAAATGGGATCCTCAAGAATGTTATTATTATGCTACCGAGCATACTGGTTTCCAATCCAATACCGAAAGAACCGAAGGTACGTATTCAAAATATAGCAGCATTGATGATCGTATTGATATGTTTCATTACTACACAACCCTTGTAAAATTTGGGATTGGAAGAGCTACATACGATGCAGCGCAGGAAATTAGAAACAATAAGATAACAAGAGAGGAGGGCTCTCAGTTGGTCAAAAAATTTGATGAAGAATTTCCAAAAAAATACTTTAAGGAATTTTTAGAATATATCTCATTAACAGAAGAGCAATTTCATGAGACGATCGATAAATTTCGATCTCCACATCTCTGGGAAAAAGATGGGGATGATTGGAATTTAAAAAGTACTGTTTGGCATGACCAAAAAAGACTTGACTAGAGTCAATGAAGCATAAAAAAATTCGCTTAATCGCAAGACTTGACATCAAAGGCCCAAACCTTATTAAAGGGATCCATTTAGAGGGATTGAGAGTGATAGGTGATCCTCAGGAATATGCAAGCAAGTACTATCTCCAAGGAGCTGATGAATTAATATATATTGATATTGTTGCAAGTCTTTATGGTAGAAGTAAATTACCAGAAATTGTCTCTAGAACTGTAGAGCATATTTTTGTGCCACTTACTGTTGGTGGCGGCATTAGAAATATTGATGATGTAAAGGAATTATTGAGAGCTGGAGCAGATAAAGTTGCAATTAATACTGCGGCAGTCCTGAGGCCAGAATTAATAAGTGAGGTATCTCGAAGATTTGGTTCTCAGTGCATGGTTTTATCTATTGAGGCTAAAAAGCAATCAGATGATTTTTGGGAGGTCTACACAGACTCTGGAAGAGAAAAAACAGGGATAAATGTAGTTGATTGGGCCATAGAAGGTGTTGCAAAAGGAGCAGGAGAAATTTTATTAACTTCAATAGATGCCGAAGGTACAAGAAAAGGTTTTGATATTGAGCTTATTCAAAAGGTTACACAAGCAGTGAATATTCCTGTAATAGCAAGTGGCGGAATGGGTTGCGTTGAGCATTTGCGAGATGCAGTGCAGCAAGGCGGCGCTGATGCAATTGCAATGGCGGATATCCTTCACTATGACAGATCAACAATCCCCCTAATTAGAGAGGATGCTAATCAGGCAGGAATAAATGTGAGAAGATATGAGCCTTAATAAAGTTACCGTAATTGATTATGGTGTAGGCAATATTTTAAGTGTTAGAAGAGGCTTAGAACATAATGATGCCTCAGTTCTTGTTACAGGAGATCCAGAAATAATCTTGCAAGCTGATCGATTAGTGCTACCGGGTGTTGGTGCTTTTGCAGATGGGATGCAGGAATTAGAGAAGAGGCACTTTATTTCCTTGCTTTCTGAGGTTGCAGAAAAAGGAACACCTCTGCTTGGGATATGCCTTGGTATGCAGCTACTTCTTGATCGCAGTGAAGAGTTTGGAGTGACAGATGGGCTAGGCTTAATTCCAGGAACTGTTACTGCTATTTCTTCTAAGGCAAAAGATGGTCAAAGATTAAAAATCCCCCATATTGGTTGGAGTAATTTAGTGAAACCAGAAAGTGCATGCGTGACATGGGAGCAAACTCTATTAAATGATGTAACTGAAGATTCTGCTTTGTACTTTGTCCATTCTTTTATGGCTCAACCTAAACACTCACAGCACCTCATTGCTGGGTGTTTGTATGGCGACAATTTTATTCCAGCTGTTATTCAATCTGAGAATATTATTGGATGTCAATTTCATCCAGAGAAAAGTGGAAGAGTAGGCCTGCAAATACTAAGAAACTTTTTAACGCTCTAGTTAAACCATCATTTTATGAAAAATAATTTTTTGCATTTTGTGCTTAAGCGAATTTTACAAAAAAACTTTCCGTTTAAAAATAAATTTAAAGACCAGACTTGTTATATTTTTGGGAACGGCGCTTCATTGAAATATATGGACCTAAAGAATTTTACTGATCACCCAACTATCGCAATTAACCATCTTGTTTTGCACAAAGATTTCCATCTTCTAGATACTTGTTGCTACGCATTGATTGAACCGCTATCTTTTTATAGTTACTTTAAAAATCCTTACACAAAAAAATATCAGACCAATATTATGGGCAATCTTTTTAAAAGAGAAATTGCAAAATTCCCTCACCTGAATCTCTTTACTAGTTTTACCAATATTTTTAGCAGTCCATTAAAGAGAACTTTTTACTTACATCATTTTGGCATCAGGCAGTCAAATTCAAAGCATTTAGATATATGTTCAGAATTTAGTTATTTAGCTGGAGGTTTGCATGCAGGAATTGGCTTGGCAATTGAGTTAGGCTTTAAAAAAGCAATCTTGGTTGGCTGTGATTACCTAAATAAACCTAGAACTTTTGGTCATTTTTATGCTCAGCCTCATCATGGCCAGGACGATGACTTCCAACCTTATACGCAATTGCTAGAAGATTGCTCTTCAATGATATCGCTTGAGCTAATCTCTGCTCATCCTACAGATTGTCAGTTGCCGGCGATTGATTATGAAACTTTTACGGGTTCCCCTGTAAAATATAGAAAAAATACTGAAATAGTGAGTAGAGAAAATTTATTAGCTTTGAATACAGCATTCGAAATGGAGCAATATACTGCGCCGGTCATTCCCCTGGATTATGAAATGGAGGTTAAAATAAGTAATGAAAATTAAATATGGAAAGCAGGATATAACACCTGAAGATATTTCAGCAGTTGTGGATGTTTTAAAATCAGATTTATTGACCCAGGGCCCTGTTGTACCTCAGTTTGAAAAGGCAGCTTGTGATTTTACTGGCGCAAAGAATGCAATAGCAGTCAACAGCGCTACCTCAGCTTTGCATATTGCTTGTATGGCTCTCGAGCTTGGTCCAGGAGATAGTTTGTGGACATGCCCAAATACTTTTGTTGCGAGTTCCAACTGTGCAGTATATTGCGGAGCAAGTGTAGATTTTGTGGATATGGATGCTGATTCCTACAATATCAGTATTGAGCAGTTAAGAAATAAATTAGTCATAGCAGAAAAAAATAATTCGTTGCCAAAAATTTTAGTACCTGTTCATTTAAGTGGTCAATCTTGTGAAATGCAAGAAATTAAAATTTTAAGCGAGCAGTACGGTTTTAAAATTATTGAAGATGGATCTCATGCGATTGGAGGAACCTACAAAGAGCACCCAGTTGGGAATTGTCAGTACAGTGATATTACTGTATTTAGTTTTCATCCAGTTAAAATTATTACAACGGGTGAGGGGGGAATGGCTTTAACTAATAACTCTGATCTTGCTAATAGAATGCGTCAACATCGCAGTCATGGAGTTACCTCTAATCCAAAGGAAATGAGCGAGAGGCCAATTAATGAAATCTGGAATTACCAACAAGTATGCCTGGGTTATAACTATAGAATGACCGATATAGCAGCATCTTTAGGTTTGAATCAGATAAAGAGGTTGGATGAGATTGTGTACAAAAGAAATGAAATTGCAGATAGATACAATAAAGAGCTTGCTGAAGTGCCATTGCGCATACCTTGGCAGCATCCAGATACTATGTCTAGTTACCATCTCTATGTTATTAGGCTAGATCTAGACAAAATTCAAAAAACCCAACCTCAAATACACGACGAACTAATCGATCTTGGAATCTTGGTGAACCTTCATTATATTCCAGTGTACAGACAGCCTTTTTATGAAAAGATGGGTTTTAAAGCAGGATATTGCCCAGAGGCTGAAAGTTATCATCGAGACGCATTAAGCATTCCTATGTATCCAACGCTTTCAACAGAAGAGCAAGATAGGGTAATTGATACCTTAAAAAAAGTTATTATTTAATTTAAATGTCATGAGTAAATCCTTTGAAACCCCCGATATGTATAAATGGGCCGAAGACCTTTATCCAATTTGTAGGAGTATTACTGGCCCCGGCGTGCGTGAGACCCTGAGTTATATTCAAAAATTGATTCCAGATTTGGAGCTCCACTCCATTAATAGCGGTGAGACTGTTTTTGATTGGCAGGTTCCTCTTGAGTGGAGCATCAAAGATGCCTATATAGAAAATTCATCTGGAGAAAAAATTATTGATTTTCAAGTGAATAATCTTCATGTAGTTAGTTATTCAGAGCCAGTTGACTGCACTTTAAATTTAGATGAATTGCAACAGCACCTTCACTCAATTCCAGATCAGCCTAACGCCATCCCTTATATTACATCTTACTACTCTTCAAGCTGGGGTTTTTGTATGACGGAAGATCAAAGGCAATCTCTTAAAAAGGATTCTTATCACGTTGTTATAGATTCGGAGTTAAAAAAAGGTGTGTTGAACTATGCTGATTTAGTTATCGAGGGGCAAACTAAAAAAGAAGTATTTTTGTCTACTTACATATGCCACCCTTCTATGGGAAATAACGAACTATCTGGCCCTGTTGTAGCAACTGCTCTTGCAAAGTGGGTAAAAGCTATAAAAAATCCATACTATACCTATAGATTTATTTTCATTCCGGAGACAATTGGATCAATTGTTTACCTCAGTCAGCACATTGAACATCTTAAAAAAAATGTAATTGCTGGTTTTAATATTACTTGTATTGGCGATGATCGATGTTATTCATTTATGCCTTCAAGAAATGGTAATGCGCTTTCAGATAGAGTTGGGCATCATATTTTAAAAGCCATTGATGTTAATTTTATTAGTTATTCTTGGTTAGATAGAGGGGGGGATGAGCGTCAATACTGTGCTCCAGGCGTTGATTTACCAGTTACTAGTTTAATGCGCAGCAAATATGCTGAATATCCTGAATATCATACTTCTCTAGATGACCTTTCTCTGATTTCACAATCTGGATTGAAGGGAGGGCTAAATGCATTAATTAAATCTATTGAAGCTATTGAAAATAATTGCTTTCCTAAAGCAATTGTTCTTGGAGAGCCTCAATTAGGTAAGAGAGGCTTATATCCCGAGATCTCTACAAAAGAATCTACTGATGCAGTAAGGTCCATGATGGATCTTCTTGCTTACTCTGATGGAACCAAAGATTTAGTTGAAATAGCAGAAACAATAAACGTTCCTATTTGGGAGTTATACGATATAGTTCAAACCCTTGTGAAACATGATCTACTTTCGGCGGAAAGGGAATTATCATGAGCAATTTTAATTTAATTCAATATCTCCCGTTAACCCATCCAAAGGCTACTCTTAGATTTGTAAAAAGACTTAATGCTGTAGGAGTGATGTCAATATTAGATTTAGAGGATAGTGTCCAAGATCCATTTGATAAAGCCAAGACAAAAGATTTAAAAATAAGCGCAAGAAATAATTTCCTTGAATTGCTCCAGAGCAAATCATGGACAGGAGAAGAGTTTAATCATCCAATCTATGTCAGAGTCAATTCAGGGTCAACAGAATTTTTTGAAGATGATATTCAGGCAGTGTTAGATATTTACCACACAGGATTTCCAATCACTGGAATTTTCCTACCTATGGTCGAATCATACACCCAGATCAAGGAAGTCCAGTCAATGCTTGAAGATACAAAATCTACAAAAAATTTAAAACATGTATTGGAAATTGTACCAATGATTGAGACTGTAGCTGGTATGAATGCCTTATTATCAATGCTTGAAAGTGACAAGCATGAGCAAAAATTTTCTAAAGTACATTACGGACATTTTGATTATTGTTTAGATGATGGTTTGTGGCCATTTCCTGATCCAAATCACGATTCATTTTGGCGACTAATTGAGCCAATGGCACGATTAATTTTGGATCATAAAAAAACTTATATACATACTCCATTTCCATTTATGGATGATGTGGATCTTTTCTGGGCAGCTTCTTGGTATTTGATGGATTTATTTCCAGAAGGTGAGATGTGGGCATGTACCTTGAATTCTGAGATTTCACTCTCGCAAGAGCCTTTAGAAAAACCATTGCTCGAAATAAATACACCTGAAAATTCCATTGAATTTAGAATTCAAGAAGCAAAAAAGATTCAAGAGCAATTTTTAGCTGGGCGCGCCAATAGAAGGTCATTTGGTGTCTCCAGTAATCGTTTTATTCCACCTCATCAATATTTTTCTGCCGAACAATTCTTAAAAAACAATCAAACTAATTGAACTCTATGATTGCTCCAGAAGAATTACAAGTAAGTCTGAGCAATTCATTTACTGACCTAGGTCTTAAAGAGGAAGAGACCTGCTACATAGCTGGCAATATTAGTGCGCTTGCAAGAACAAAATTAAAAAAAGATATTTTACTACCAAGATTTATTGCCGCCCTTCAGGATGTTGTTAGCCCATTGGGTACTATCTTTTCACCTTCCGCTTCAATGAATCTTTGCAATACCTCGATCCCATTTGATATTGTAAATACTCCCTCGCATGAGATGGGTGCTCTTGCTGAGCATATTAGACAAGCTAATGGTTCCATAAGAAGTTTTCACCCTTTTTGGTCAATTTCTGGGATCGGGAAAAAATCACATATTCTTCAAAATGTTTCTCGTCACTCTTATGGAGTTGGATCACCATGGAGCAAATTTTTAGATTTAGATGCTCGTCAGATTAATGTTGGGTTACATCCGTCTAAAGCTGTTACCCTCATCCATCATATAGAAGTTGCTGTCGGGGTCCCTTATCGCTATACCAAAGAATTCACTCATCCGATCATGCAGACAGACGGCTCTATATCTAACGAATTGTTCTATATGTCTGTTATGTATCATGAATCTGAAGTGTTAAAACGACTTGCACTGAATGAACACTACTTTAATGAAATGGAAAAAAGAAATTTACTAAGTTCAGCAACACATAGTTCAGGTTTAAAATTATGGTCATTTAAAATGAGAGATTTTTATGATGTAGTAACCAGCTTTTTTATAGATGATATTTATAATTATCTTGAGCATCCTCCAGCAATTCGACCCTATAACCTATAAATATATTTTGACTTTTCAGCCCTCCTGTTTATGAGACCCATTAAAAAACTTTTAGTTACAACAGCCTTAGATTCAACCTGGGGCTCTCATCAAAATATTGTATTTTTGGGTGAATGGTGCAAAAAGCACTCAATGAAAGACTCTTGGGAATCCCGACAGTATCAGACTCTTGATTACCACTGGAAAGATCGAGAAAAACTTTCAAAGGATTATATTTATTTAGAGGCTCTAAATGAAGATATGTTGATGGCAATGACATCTTTTTTAAACAATTTTCACGGCATAGAGAAAACATCTCACTATTGGAGAATTATTATTGGGCCCTGGCTTCTTGCTTATATTTCTGTTCTTTGGGATCGATGGGAAGCTATTTCATTGGCGATTAAGCTTGATGCTCAATTGGAAACTTTTGTTTTAAATGAAGCGCTTACAAGACCAATATCAAAAGACTTTACTGGATTTAGAGAAGCGCTTGACTCTGATAGATGGAATCATAGTATTTTTGCTAGCATTTTAAAAGAAAGAGCTTTTTCCAAGATCACATTTTTATCTCTAGATACAAGTATTCCAATAGAGAGGACCTTGCCTACCTTGCACCTAACCTTTCGGCAAAAGTTTTTACCTGCTCTCGCGCGTTTTGCTGATTCTTGCATTCAGAAATTTTCTAGCAAAACAAAAAAAATACTATTTTTTCATAGCTACTTCCCAAGAAAACATCTGCTTTATTTTTACTTTAAGCTCGGGCTTTTCCCGCTTTGGCACTCAACTCTGAAGCAAAAAATACATTATCCTGATGCAGGCAATAGGGAGGACCTTAAATTTCATGGCTTAAAAGATAAGAATGACTTTGAAAGCTATTTGTGTAAATCAATTGCTAGTGATATTCCTGTAGCTTATTTGGAAGGTTATCAAGACCTCTTCATGTTGTCTAAAACTCTTACAAACGCCAGAGTTATCTTTACAGCCAATGCATATATTGGAAATGAGCTATTTAAAGTTTGGTCAGCTGGACAAGTCATTTCTGGATCTAAGTTAATCATTTCTGCTCACGGAGGAGCTCTTGTTCAGCGATATGATATGTTTAATCATGAAGATAAAATTGCAAACTCAAGAGTTGTCTGGGGTAGAAAGTGGCTTGATTCACAAATTAGTATGCCAGCAAATAAAATTTACTTTAAAATAAAAAATTACCATCGGCAGAAAAAAATTCTTTTTATTGATTATGAGGCTACAAGATACGGTTATAGATGTACCTCTGCTCCAATAGGTCCCCTAGTTTTAAAAGTATTTGAAAATAACATGCATTTTCTCCGAAGCTTAGATCAAAAGCTAATTTGTAACCTAAAAATTCGACCAAAATCTTTAGGGAGTTGGGAAACAAAACTTCGATATAAAGATGGTTTTGGTGTAAACATTATCTCAAAAGAGTCTACGATCTTAAAAGATATGCAGAACTCTAAAGTTATAATCTGCTCTTATCCTCAAACAGCTTTTGCTGAGGCAATGTATTCAGGAATTCCTACAATCCTGCTATTAACTAAAAATTATTGGGAGTTTCAGTTGATATACAATGATTTACTTCAGGAGCTTGAGCATGCAAAGATTCTGCACTTTAATCCAGTTGATGCAGCAAAACATCTGGCTGAGATATATACAAATCCAACAATATGGTGGGAAAGCAGTGATGTTTTGTTAGCAAGAAAGAAATTTGATGAAATCTGCCTTACAATTACTGAGAAGCCATTGAACAAATGGACAAATTTTTTAAAAAATGTTGATTCGAAATAAGATATAGTCCATCGCAGAATTCCTTTTATGCACACTAACCTAAATTAAAAATGACAATCAAAGATAAGAACCATGGCAAAAATGAAGAAAGAACAGCAAAGTATCTAGAGACCTTCAGCAGAGAAAAAACAATAAAGCTTCTTATTAAGAAAGAAGATCCCATTATTTTTGATGTCGGTGCAAACAATGGAAGTTCTTTGGATGAATTTAAAGAGTGGTGGCCAAAATCTCAGGTTCATTGTTTTGAGCCTCAGGATGAATGTTTACCAGAGCTGAGGGAGAGCGCAGATCGCCTAAAATCGGATGGGAAGGTTTACATTAATCATATTGCAGCTGGCAATAAATCCAATGAAACTGCAAAATTTTATACTCATGACATCAACTCAGGAGTATCAGGATTTAATAAAATAAATATGAGTAGCAAGGACTCTCTTGATTTAAAGAAATTGGATAACCAGGATTCAGAAAAAAAACTAGAGTACAGCAGCACGCTCAATCATGTTCGCGAAGTAACAACCTTAAGATTGGATGACTATATCGAAGATCATGACCCTAAAATAGACGAAATTAATTTATTAAAAATTGATACCCAGGGCTTTGAGCCAGAGGTGCTAGACGGCTTGGGCGAAAAACTTAAAATGGTAGATGTGGTTCTGACTGAGTTAATGTTTTATGATTTTTACGAAAGAAGCCTATCTTTTTCTGATATTGAGCAATACCTTATCAAAGCAAACTTCCAACTTTATGATATTAGCCACATTGCAAAAAATCCTATGAATGGGAGAACTGATTGGGTTGACGTCATATATGTCAATAAGAGATTGCTTGAATAATAGGAAGTCATTTCCTGTCTTGGAAAATTATCTTCTCCATTACTGAAAAATAAAATAACTCCTCACTTTGAAACCAAAACTATTAGTCACTACTTCGATTGAAGAGTCATGGGGGCTCGAGCATGATATTGTCTTTCTTGGAGAATGGTGCAAACGATATTCACGAAAACATATTTGGCAACATAGATCTTTTGATGTCTGTGATTACCACTGGCGGGATAGAGCAAAGCTTCAAGTTGATCATGCCTACCTTGATACTTTGAATGAAGAGCTTCTTAAAATCATAAGTGCTTTTTTAAATAAATTTCATGGTGTTGCTAAGGATTCTGAGTACTGGAGGATTATTATAGGCCCTTGGTTACTGACATACATTCCAGTGCTTTGGGATAGATGGGAGCTTTTATCGCACTTTAAAAATCATCCCCAGTCTCTAGAAACATACTCCTTGGCATTTGGGCGCAATAGAAAAGTTTCAAAAGATTTTTCTGAAGCTATTCGATTCTTTGATTCTGAGACTTGGAATCATCAAATTTTTTTAGCAATTCTCCATCATAGAAACGATTTAAATATTAAAATAAAACCATTAGAGGTTGAGGTAAAAGAAGATATCTATGTCCCGATATACAGATTAACTGCATTTAAAAAATTGATTAGATTTGCGCTTGAAATCATTGATCATGTCATCGAAATATTTTCGCCTAGAAAAAGAAAATTTGTTTTTTATCAAAGCTATTTCCCAAGATTATTTTTACTGAAATTAAATTTAAGTTTAAGGCTTCTCCCCAGAGCAGAAGCATATTTTGAGAAGAAAATTAATTATCCAAATTTTATCAAAAGGGATCATGTCGGTACATTGCATCATGAATCTTCCTCAGATACAAAAAAGCATGATTTTGAAAACTTTGTTATGGAGAATATCCTATTGGACATTCCAGTGAGTTACCTTGAGGGATATCCAGAGCTTTTAAGAATACAATCCAAGTTTAATGATGCAGAGAATATCTTTACAGCGAATGCTCATTTTGGTAATGAGCTATTTAAGGTTTGGGGGGCTGAGCAGAAATATAAGGGATCAAACCTTATAATTTCAAGTCATGGAGGAGCCTTATATCCCCTGTATACTGTCTTCAATCATCAAGAAAAAATTTCAAATTTTCGAGTTATTTGGGGTTTGGCATGGTTATCTGGCCAAATCAGAATGCCTGCTAATAAGCTCCAAGACAGAGTATTAGATTATAATTCTAATGGTCATATCTCTATCATTGATTATGATGGACAAAAATATAGTTATAGATGCGTCTCAATACCAATGGGCCCTCTTTCATTAGACTCTTACAATCTTAACAAAGATTTTATTCAAGGCTTGCCTCAAGAAATTAGAAAAGAAATCAAAATTCGTACATTTCCTATGGGAGCTTGGGAAAGACGCGATAGATATATTGACGATCTTGGCATAGATATAATTTCTAATAATTCACTTTTGGATACCATATCTAATTCACGGCTAGTGATTTGTACATATCCTCAAACTACATTCTCTGAAGCAATGTGCTCCGGAGTTCCCACAATGATTTTATACAATGAACAATTTTGGGAAGTGCAGCCAATTTACCAAGAGCTAATTAAGCACTTAAAAGAATCAGGTATTATGCATACAAATGAAATCTTAGCTGCTAATCATGTGGCTTCTATAGCAAGCGATCCTATGGAATGGTGGAGTAAACCAAAAACAATTTTAGCCAGAAAAATGTTTAATGAGTTTTGCCTTACAATTGAATCAGATCCATTGAATTCTTGGGTAGAACTATTTAGATCAATATCAAATGGAGAATTTAACAATAGATGAAAAAATTAAAAGTTGGAATTGCCGGATATGGTATCGTTGGGAAGCGAAGAAAAAATTGTATAGACAGAAGTGAGTATTCTGAAGTTGTTGCTGTTTGTGATAAATCTTATACAGCATCTGGTAAAACAGATGATGGCATAAATTTTTTCCCAACATACTCTGAGTTAATACAAGAAGATTTAGATGCATTATTGGTCTGTATGCCTAATCAGATTGCTGCTGAGGTAACCATAGCTGGATTAAAGGCTGGCCTTCATACATTTTGTGAGAAACCTCCAGGAAGAACAGTTGACGATATTACATCGGTAATTAAGATTGAAAAACAGAATCCTGCGTTGAAGTTAATGTATGGGTTTAATCATCGATATCATGATTCTGTGCAAGAAGCTTTAAAATTAATTCGTTCAGGAGAAATGGGAAAACTGATTAATATGCGTGGAGTATATGGAAAATCTCAATTAATAACTTTTAATCAACCTGATTGGAGAACTGATCGCTCAATCGCAGGTGGAGGAGTTCTGCTTGATCAAGGAATTCATATGGTCGACTTAATGAGATTATTTGCAGGAGATTTTGTTGATGTGCACAGCTTTATCTCTAATGATCACTGGGGATATGATGTAGAAGATAACGCATACAGTCTCATGCGAACAAATGATGGGATTATTGGTATGCTACATTCTTCTGCAACTCAGTGGCGCCATCGATTTAATTTAGATATGAATCTTGAAAAAGGGAGCGTTATTTTGGGTGGGATACTTTCTGGAACCAAAAGCTATGGAGCTGAAACTCTTACTATTGCCATGGCAAATCCAGATCATGACGGAGGCGACCCCAAGGAGCATCATATTCGATACAATAATGACCCTTCATGGGATGAGGAGATTAAATGCTTTTTCGAAGCTATCATAAATGATAATGCCCCCGCAAATGGAACATCTAAAGATGCACTAGAAACAATGAAATTAGTTTATAAGATTTATTACGCAGATCCTGAATGGAGAAAAAAATACTCAATTTCTGATCCAAATAATTCTTAGCATAGAGTCTATTAATAATTTGCACCGCTGCTCTGGATAAATCTATATAATGAGAGGTATATTCTAAAGCAAATGCCCTAAGGAATAATAAATATGAAAGATTTCTACAAACCTTACTATGACGAGTACTTCAGACTCATTTTTCCTGAAAATATTCAACATCAATTTGAAGAGTTTAAAAAAATTGCATTAAATGTTAAAAATAATGATGGCAAATTGATGTTTGCTGGAAATGGTGCCAGCGCATCTATCTCTGCTCATGGAGCCGTGGATTTTACAAAGCAAGGAGGCGTTAGAGCAGTTACTTTCAATGAAGCTAATATTATTACGTGTTTTGCAAACGATTTTGGTTATGATCACTGGATGAGTGAAGCAGTAAAGTTTTATGGTAAAAAAGAAGATGCACTTGTTTTAATAAGCGTTAGTGGTGAGTCTCCAAGCGTTATTAGTGCCGCCATAACAGCAAAAGAACAAGGTATCCCAGTGATTACTTTTTCAGGAAGAGAGCATAATAATTCACTTAAAAGTCTTGGTGATCTTAATTTTTGGGTTGACTCTCACGCATATAATATTGTGGAATGTATTCATATGATATGGGTTACCACAGTGATAGACGCTATGATAGGCAAGGCTGAATACGAAGTTTCCTAAATAAGTTAATTTTTTGAGCTCGCACAACGATAATATTTTGTTTATTTCAAGCAACATACACGCATATGAAAAAATTTCTTAAATTACTTATTATATTTTTAATTAAGCAAATTATTTTATTTGCTCCTCAAAAAAATATGGCCAGTCATCTTTATAGAATAAAGCTGTTTGTATTGGTTCAGTTTCAAAAAATAATGATGCAAAGAGTCCGGACAGAAACATACAAAGGTCATATGCTTAAGTTTACTGTTCCCAGTTATCTCTCTGACTGGAGGGCTCAAACATTTGCTACTAAAGAGCCGGAAACCCTAGACTGGATCGATTCTATGGTAGATGGGTGTATTTTGTGGGATGTAGGTGCAAATATTGGAGTTTATTCTTTGTATGCAGCTCAGTGCAAGGACGCAAAAGTTTTTGCGTTTGAGCCTTCACTTTTTAATTTAGAGCTTTTAGCACGAAATATTTATTTAAATAATTTGCATGAAAACATAGCTATTGCTCCAATAGCGCTTAGCGATAAAACTAACTTTGGCTCCATTAAAATGACTTCAACCGAAATGGGTAGTGCGTTAGCTACTTTTGGCGAAGACTTTGGCTGGGATGGACAAAAAATAAAGCATAATTTTACGTTTAAGACTATTGGAATGACTATGGATGATGCTGCTTCTTATCTTCAAATACCTTTACCTAACTATATAAAAAT
>Ga0114997_10000733_pt1 | contig 27211 bp, 16 predicted proteins | sample ArcticOcean_MG_C_2_FD_87045 | JGI IMG/M metagenome (GOLD analysis project Ga0114997, IMG submission 87045) | Marine microbial communities from western Arctic Ocean - ArcticOcean_MG_CB4_136 | ecosystem: Environmental > Aquatic > Marine > Oceanic | place: Arctic Ocean: Canada Basin | collected... | reverse complement strand
TATTATTTGATTTGAATAACCAAGCGTGCGTACATCTGCATGAGCAGTGACACTCCCACCATTATTCCCGTATATACCACCGGGGATAGGGCCGCTTGTTGCTTGAATCCATCCGTACCTATCCTGACGAGAAGAGTTACCCATAGATGGCATAAATGTACCACCGATAGCCTTCAAAGCACCTTTACCGGGGAATGTATTGATTGCTCCTCCGAGTAAACATGCTAACTCTTCTCCATTTTGACAACGAGTTGCATCCACTACGATGTATTCATGGTCTACATCTCCCGCTACCAAAGTTTCAGCCTCAAAAGCGGGAGAGCCACTGTTATCATTTGAATAAAGCATCCTTGTAGCCAATGCCCCAGCCACTCTGAAAGCCGTCTTGTTAATTTGAGTTACAGTAGACTGAAGAGGCACTCTCGTATTACCTGCTTCTTGTGGTGGATTCATAGTAATTTGATTATCCATCCAAGAACCACCGGGATGATTACCATTATCCATATGCCAGCAAAGGTCTGAGTTTTTCACCATCCCCCCAGCCATAAAGACGGAGTGACGATTTGGTTGAGCCACAGCGTATGCTGTACCATAAGCATCTGCAAAATTAGACGCTGTGTTGAAATAATTCCATGCCACTTGAGTGAATGGGCTACCGTAATTACGACCATTTTCAGGCCGCTCTCGTATTAGACCAACATCAGGAATCCCAACAGGACTTTCCCAGTTCAATACTTGACGGTAATGGTATCGGTGCTTGAGTAATTGAGTAGCAGCACGCTCAGGCATATACTCTCCTGTACTATTTTGAATATGATTAGGTAAGAAATCACGACTACTTGCTCTGTTTGGTACTTTTGACCACGCACTACCAGTGCTCACAGCATGTCCGGGGTGAGGTTCAAAGGTATTTATCGGGTTGGCTACTTCTTGACATAGAGGAAACGCTTGCCCCGGACCGAAGATAATGTAAGTTGTTTTGTTTTCTACACCATCACGATGGTCGTTATAGCGAGCCGTTGGATGAGCAAAGCGAAGAACCATTGGTGAAGGAACTTGCATGTGGACACCAGCAGAATATGGAGCAAGGTTAGGATGTGTTGAACCTGCACCAGCCCATGCTCCTCGCTTGATGTCAGGAGACAAAATGTTGTCTTTGTTGTATACCGGGGGATTGATACTCCCACGATGTTGCTTTAGTAAAGCAGTGGCGGGGAAAAAGGCTAAGATAGCGTTACAATCTAAAGTGGAAAACGAAGAAAGAATCTCATTGGCATTTTGTATACCAGCAGAACCAGTCGGTCCATTCGCATACGGGTGAGTGTTATGCTCCGAATAATCATTTTGAGTCCCATCATTGATGTCTATAGTAGCACCACTAAATCCTCCTCCAAAATATAGTGGAACCCAGTTATCAGGACTGTCACGCCCACCTCTAAAATACACAATTGGCTCTGATTGTACACTACCAAGAGAGCGCACGCCAGCGAATAGATGTGCTCTGATTTCATCAGCATATTTTTGTATAAGTATTGGGGCGACTGGATTAGAAGTAGGCCAATCTTCACTCACAGTATTTGCTATCAAACCAAGTGTAGTTTCTGATGTATAACCCCCACCGTTGACATTTTGACCCTCAACTAAAGCATATTGATTCTGATAAGTAATTGGTACTTTATTACCGAATGAGTCAATTCGTATGAAATCATATGTAGCCCCATTTGCATAATGATTAGAAGCCGATTCCCAACCAGCAGGTTTGCAGAAATGCCACATGTGATTATTCCGAAGAGTTAAATGAGCACCACTTACTAAAGTGTTGAGTGTTAAAGTAGGATTATCACAATTAGGTAAAATTAAATCTCCACTTAGCGAAGTATAATTTTCACCTGTCAAGTTTTTACGCCATTCCGTAGTATCAATTGGGTTATTATTTGAATCTACAATAATAGGAGTCGCTGTGTTTGAATTAAACCCTTTACTTTTTGTTGAGATTTGTAAGAGAGTTGACGGGATATAACCACACGCTATACTACGGCCATCACTTAACAAATCATTCGCTACAGGTCTTGTAGTTCCGGTAATAACCACACCATCTTCTGTTACTTTGAGACTCTCTAATTCGCCGTATTCAAGATGGCTCGCTTTAATTCCTATATCTTGCGATGATTCTGCTGTGAAGAAATCAGAAATAGGGGGAATCTTACTTTTAAGATTGTAAGAGCGAATCTTGATAGATTCAGGAACGATACCCCATTCACCAAAGGTTCTACCATCTGAGGCATACATTTCTGTACAATCAAAATTAACACCTCCCTCTATATTTGGGTCTCTTAGGTTAATAGCATAAGCAGAAACTGCTGCGAGTAATTCATCCGTCACAAGAGTAGTCCAATTAGCCACAGGAGTGATGAGAGCGTGTATAGGAGTAGTAGATTCTCCAACTGTAGTAAGAACAGTATTAGTATTATCAAAATTGATAAACGGAGCACTATCGCTATGGGTATGGAGACTATGTTGTGAAGTAAAAACAGCCCCTTCAACACCATAAAACACTTGAGTACCGCTATCAGGGTTTCTCGTGCGATGAGTATAAGAAAACATATTACCCCAGTTACCGGCAAGATGATTGTTTAAGACAAAGGTGGCGTTAGAACCCCCTACTCCATTCACACCAATAGTATCACCATTGACATAACCTCCCTCTCCGAGAGAAGTAATGACAACTGCTGTTACATTTCCACTCCCATTTGTTGTGACATTCACAGTCATTCCACTACCAGTACCACCTGTTGTGGCGGCTGGTTGTAGGGTTTGGCTGGCAGTGTAACCATTGTTAGTACCACCTATTGATGCCGCTGTTCCCATATCGTTGTAAGGGTCAGAAACATGTATCACCCCATTCTTTTCAGGGAATCCCATGTAACCTAAAATATCATGATGAGGGCAACCTGAACCACCCATCCCACTCCAAATCTTGTAAGGAGCATAAGGGGTTATGGTGATTGTACCATCGGCTTGACTATACACTAAATCGGTATTATATGCAGCAGAAGGTGCTGGTGCTCCTCTCCATGTATTACCTCTCCATTTGGCAAGAGATGCGTTGTCAGGTGTAGGAGGGAATCTTCCTGTTGGGTCACTAATTCCATGCATATGTTTCCCAATTGTGAAACCATGTTGTGAGACATCCTTGTGATTAAAATAAATAACAATCTCGCTATCAAGAGTTTCAGGTAGAGTGGTATTATCAAGAGCAAAATCTTCACCCATATTTTTGTAGATGTATCTTAAACCATGAGTATGACCTCTATGGTCCTTTAATCGTAATCCATAAAGGTCGGAGTTACCTATATTATCAGGATATACTTCGCTGGCTGAGATATGAGATGTATATGTGGTGGGTTTAGTAGTGACCCCGACATCTCTTAGTATACCATAGTCACTATTAAAACGACTATCTCCCTTTCTACCAAACCCCCATTTACCAGCGTCAGGGGCGAAACCCGGAATACCAGCCGCTACTAACCCACCAAAGTTGATTCTACCTATTGCTGAAGTACCTACTCTCAGTCCTTGTGTGAATGAAGTATTAAATCCTTGAACTTCAAATGACTCACTGTTTACTGTGTTATGGTTTTGACCCCCGCCGGACATAGCGGATATAGCCCTTAATTTCGGATTAGTCTCTTCGTCGTGATTATCTGTAAAATCACCTACAGATAATACTCTCTGCATTGATTCGTCAGGTTGAATATATTCTTGGAGAGAAGTGATGGGCGCAAACGGCCTTCCATGTTTGTTAAGCGGCATAGGTGCAGGGTGCATATTTTCACCACTCAATTCATCAGGTTGACACCAAAATGTTCTAAATCGACCACCATGACCAATCAAAAACTCAGGCTTGTAAGGCACTTGTCCTTTGCTGTTGTCAAGCCAAACACAAAAGTTACGACCAGTAGCACCGGGAACTGTACTATGTATAATTACTGAATAACCATCCTGAGTACCATCAGTATCTTGAACTACTCTCCCAATATGGGCACGAATATATCCCATGTGAGTTCCTTTATCATGCGAATTGAATGCCTTATCTTCATCCCACCATATAGCGGGGTCATGAGTTGAACCAGTGGCGGAGAAATCAGTTTGTGTGGTCACTTCAATCGGGTATTGGTCGTTTGGTCGGCGTGAATGAGTACGACCTTTCTTAGCAGCACCTTGATTTATCATACGAACTACTTCAAGAGCAGCCGCCTCTAAATTGGTATTACCTATATTTAATGAAACTTCACCAAGGTCAATAGTCATTCTTCGGGTAAAGTCCATTTGAGTCCATTGAGGTAAATGTTGCATCCTTGTTTCCGTAGTCATGTTTGACAAATCTGATGCTTCTGAGCGTATACCTTTCAAAGCGAGGAATGCTGGTATAACACGAGTCCCATCCGGGGTATCAAATAGAGTAGAAGTTTCTTGATTTGTTTTATTTAGAGATAAAGTAAAACTCCCCTTCCCATCACCACCCACAGTTGGTGACGCTGTAGGTCTTGTATGTAGTCCTCTATCACCAACAAAGAGTACATCTCCATCTTTGTAATTAGTATCTCCTTGTCTATTTACTGTGGCTGTGAGTACAGCATTACTTGCGACAACCACATCAACTGTCATTCCTTTACCTTTACCATTAGTCGTGGTTTTAGTATTACGCCATGTACCGTTATTGTAAGTAGTGCCCCCTGCCTTTAGAGTGACAGTCTTAGGCATATGTACACGATGCTGCATTAAAGCCTTGATAAAATCATTTTCAGAAGAGAATAATTTACGAGTTTTCTCATGCATTTTATTTGCATAATAAGTTAATACTGTTGCATTCTGAGTTCTTGACGAAACACTATCCCCTATACTTCTACTCTTCCCTAATGGACCACCAGTGTGAAAACCAGTATGAACAAAATGACCATGTGCTTTTCCATATATCATTGTTTGAGACATATTGGTTAATTGTGCGACTAAGCCTGAGTTTGTTGTTTTGACTACAAATACTGCATCATTATTACCCCCAGTAACTGTTATTTTACTTCCATTAGTATAACCAGTACCTGCGTTATTACCAATTACCTGATTAATAATTTGACCAGCGATGGCTGTTATATTTACTGTTAATCCTGTTCCAGAAACGCTTGTGGTGGCAAGATTTGTACCAGTAGAAGGGTAACCTGTTCCATTTTGTCTGTTTGACCAATGAGTTCCTGATTGTGAAAGTCCAGTAACGATACCCTTTACCGGAGACTGTATACCATCTGCCATATTATTAGCGATATTGTGAGCGTATGCACTTTCCATGAAGTTTGAATGTTGTAAACTTCTGATGTATTTACTTTGAGATGGGAAGCCATTAGCAACATCAATTTGAGTGATGTAAGGATTTTGACCTCCACCATTATAGAGAATAGAATAATTACCTAAATCAATTTCATCAGTACCATCTGCTAAGTTTAGAGCACTGTTATGTCTCTCAAAGCCAAGCCCAACTTCTTTTGCCGAAGTCTGAACTTGCATATGAATATCTTGGAAAGCGATAAACTCACGGTCATGTGTTACATCGTAAAGAAGTACACGAGCATGACCAGCATTAGCGAGATAAGGGTCAAGGTATGCCACAGTAGGTGGGTTAGATAAATTAAGATTTGTGTAATTCAACTCTATGGTTTTATTGACATGTTGCACAAAATTACGAGCAGTTTCAATACAAGAGTTACCAATTAAAAAGTTCTCAAGTGGAATAGATTCACGAGGATTATCACTTAAAACCCCTTGACCATCATTGAAACCTACCCATACTAATGCTTCGTTGAATACCCCCCTACTCTTCGCAAACATTCCTTGTTGTGCATGAGGGTTATTGTAAGTCATATTTGACCAAACTGTGTCACCATGGCGCAACCCACCTTGGGCATAAGGGTATAACCATGTTCTATTGAGTATGGCCTCGTCGTCATTTTCCATAATATCTTGACAACCCACTCGCAAGTATACCTTAACAGCAGCAGTAGCACCGGCGGCGGCGATATTAGCGACAAGAACGGCGTCATTGGCCGAAGGCATCGCACTCGCAAGTTGAATGATTGTGGGGCTTACTGCTGGCCCTGCTAAAACCACATTTTCTTGAATATCGGCTACTTGGCCTAAAAGAGTAGATTTTACTGCCGCAGTGCCATTCCAATACTCAGCGTAAATCCAATCACCAACTTGAACATTCAAACCTATAGAATTGGCTTGAAGTAACTCACTTATACTCACATTAGTTAGTGTTAATTCAGTTGAGGAAACCTTAGAAGAGATTTCCCAAGAAGCAGAATAATGCATAGGTCTTGCGGAGTTAGAAAGATTCAATGTATTATCTAAAAGAGTATTGAACTTATCTGTAGCAAAATGAGTAGCGAAGCCTTTTTTACTTAATGTAGCAATCTCTCCTCTCATATCTGCACTTTTCAAATAACTCGGTGCAGTGGTACTCTCTTTTGTTTGAATAATAATAGTTGATAAGGAATCATCAAGTGTTGCTATACCAGCACCTGAAGGATTGAACTTCTTATTATCTCCCTCTCCAAAATAAGTAAAGACATTTGTTCCTACTTTTAAGGTGTAATGTGGATGCCCCATTTCATATTCATAAGTAGGTGCGAAACCTGAAAATGAAGGGGGGTTCTCTACATTCGGAAATAAGTCTATATCTTCTCTACTCATAATTAAATAGGCAAAACCAGTGTATACAGAGCCATTCATAATCGGCTCTACCCCTAATACTGTACCTTTCGCTCTACCTGTTTGAGTTTTCGCTGCATGTGGGTTTGAAAGTGGCCCTGCTTTGAACTCGACAGCACTTACATACTGTCTTAATCCGTAGTCAATGTTTCCTCCTTGGGTCATTACACTCGCAGCATCATGATGATACTCACTCCTACCTTCAAAATCAGCCGCTAAGTTAAGTGCGTCACCCTTTAGCGGTACGATTACTTCCGAATCGTAACTATTTCCAACAGAAATAGGCATACCAACTGCTATATTATTTACAAACTCTTCAGAAAAATACCCAATCAGATTCGCTGGGCATTCAAGATAACCGTCTATAGTCGGGTCATTATTGTAAATAACCCAATCACCTGAAGGTAAAAATGCTCTATGATAAATAATAACATTATCTACATTGAAATAATTACTTACAGATGTCACTGATGCTGGAAATACTTTAGGATTATTTACATGTATTCTATAATTAGTTCCAACTGTTTCAAAATTAGTAACTAATGTTTTGTTATTCTTAGCATTGTTAAGTATATTCTCGGCGTAAGCAGAATATGCACTTCTGTCAGCAGGGGGCATATCTTTGTATCTACGCCCAACTGGTGACGGATTCCAAGAGTGGGCTGTCATTGTTGCATCAATATGGAGTTTTAATGAATTATCAGGGCTTGGGTAACTACCATTAAGAGCATCAGCAAAGAATTGACCTTTGAATAAAGGAATCTCTACTAATGCACGAGTTGATGCAAATTGAGTTCCGAGTTGATAATCATGAGATATATTGTCCATAGACTGGAACATACGGTCATTCACGGTACTGCCATCTGAATTGAGGTTCTCAATGTAAAAATGACCGTCTCCCATTAAGACTTCACCAAGGGCGTACTCATCAGCATTCCCGCCAGTGAGAGCGGCTGCTTGTGTACTTAATCCACTCCCTACTATCCACTCTTGGAAAGTAGCCACTGCTGAACCATTTGGTAAGATGAAGCGTTTAGTATTCACAGTTGAATCAGTGAAATGGAAGGAGACACCACTCTTAGATTGATACTCAGCAGTCGCCCCATTTTTTAGATAGATTTTACCAATTTCAGGGAATGGATAAGTACCCCAACTTTTCAAATCAGCAGATTCATTATTGAGAGGAGCGACTTCGATATATTGAACAGGATTAGCAGATGGTATAGACAAATCTATTCGTACCTTCGTTGCGAGACAAGAGAAACCTCTACGGCTGCTGTAAGGGAGACGAGATAATGCACTTGGGTCAAATGAAGGTTTAGTATCGTATGCACCTTGACCTATTCCACCAAGCGTTACACTCACTACAGGAGCATTAGGGTCTATTTCCTTGACTACATGAGAGTCAGGGCTACCTGAGCCTAATTCATTGATACTGCGTGTTGTAGCGACTTCTGAAAGACCCACACAACTAACAGAAGTAAACTTACCATCTTCACTTTCAATATCCTCAATCCCACGAAGTCTTTGACGACTCATGAGAAACATTAACGAGGCCATGTTATTACTATCGTTTCTATCTTTAGAAGAATAAATATGTTGTAGTTGGTTTGTTCGCCGTCTGTCAGATGGTTGAATAAAGAAGCGGTGACTAATACCAATTAAATGATTGATTTCTGTGTTATCAATAATATCAAACATTTCGTGTATTGAAGATGCTGAAGAAGTAATACCCACATCAAATTGTCCCGCACTTGGACTACCGTTTACTGTATATGGAGTCGTGCGAGAAAACTCTTTTGTTTTGTCTATATCCACGCTGGAATCTACTCTTTCTATGAAAATACGATGAAATACCGAGTCATGGTCGGCTTTTGAAGTATGAGAAGCCGAGACATTTCTTGGAGTAGAGTTACCAGTTGTACCCACCGCTGTAAAATTGACAGGAGTGAGACGCTCATCTAACTCTACATCTGACTCATATCCTTCGCTGTTATCCCCAACAAGCGAATGACTGTACTGCAAAGAACCCATATTCCCTTCTTCAGCCCCTGCAACATCAATATAGCCACCAGCAGAATACAAAGTAGCAGTACCAGCGGCTACATCAGTTGCTATATCGTTGTAGACATATCCACCACCTGACACCGAAACATTACCCGCTGGTACTGTTTTCTCTACCATGAGCATAGGTGCTGTCTTGCTCATAGAAGCCCCAGTGAAATCAATTGCATTATAGTGGACTTCCACATAAGGAGCAAGCCCACGAGAAGCGAGAGTAGGGACATGTAGTAATGCTATGCGACTTTGACTTGAAGGATGAAGATGGAACTTACGAGTATTACTATCAATATCATCTAAGTTTGCCGGAACCGGACCTCTCAGAATGAAAGGGAGTGGGTCAAAATTAGGCTCATTTGTCCTTGAACCTCCAATAGAGATGAGTTTTTGATTTGCACCACTTAATCCGTTTGATACAACTTCATGGGGTATACCAGTATTAACAACACCCTGAATCCCATAACGGGCTAAATCTCTGTAGTAATCTATTTGACTATTTATCGGGAACATCTTTCCGATACCCTTTGTTTTTTCGTCATACATCAAAGTCAAAATATCAGTATGACCTGCTTGCTGGTCAAGATTCTCGTCATTCGCACGAGGCATGGTTCGTAAATAATGATGCCCATTTACATGATTAAGAGTATGTCTACCCGAATGTCCTACTTGAAAAGTATCATCTAAATCAGTAGGCCAAACAACCGCAAATGGATTGTTAGGGTCTGAAGTCGTAGTAGACATACGGCTGGAATATAACATAGCGTGTTGCTCAAATATACCCTCATCTACCAACATTTGACCTGTTCTATCAAGTAACTGAGTAGCGAGGTGTGGTGGTTGATAGGGTCGCCCTGTCCCGTTTTCAATCAAAGAATCTGCCGAAATGATAACAAATGAGTTCGCCCCGTTCCCAACAGTATGAGTTGAATGTAGAATAGGGCGTAGGCCGTTTACATTGGTAGTAGTTTTGAAATCTAAGTGGACACTTGATACCAACAATTCACCACTGGAGATGTTGATGCGGTGTAGTCTTACTCGCTCAGGAGGTTTTTGATTTGGCTTCTTAGTATCTTGATTGATTGAACCGGGGTTGATGAGGAGATTGTAAGGGACATGGGGAATAGAATGAGTTAGAGTAGTACCGGGTGTAGTGTATCTATCAATTACAGAATAGTTGCCAGTGGAATATGGAGATACTGTGAAGTCCACATAAGTATCAGTGACGGTCTTACCAGTGAGAGCATTAGCCAAAGATTGAGCCTCAGCAGTAGAGATAGTGATTGCTGTGAGGTCATTCTCTGTTAAAGCAGCATCACTGTAAGTTGTATCAATGCTTGAAATAGTGTAGAGTCCACTTAACGGAGTAATTGGCTCTTCAAATCTGAATAATGAAAGAGTATTCTCGGTTACTAAAGCGGGATTACGACTTATCATTTCATCTTTGAAGGATTTAGAAATATGAATACATTCAATCACTCCTCTAAACTCACCACCCTTTCCACCAATGTAAACATGAGAATTACTCTTTGCCAATGTAACACCAGTGGGTATTATTTGACTGGCTATTACATCTCCATTAACATATATTCGGGCAAAACCATTCCCTAATGTTGCTACAATATGATAGAGTGGTCTTTGATTCATGCTCAGTGATGTTGCTTTATCCTTAGCACCATCAAAACGATTATACGAATCATCTAATCCACCAAATGTGGTTACAGGATATACATGACCATCGTGGTTATTTGTCTCAGGTAAAGCACTACGCAAGAAAACTTTCATATCCCCTGCGTGTGTTTTGATATTAACTTCAAACTCAATTGGACCGGGAGTATCAATAGTACCCATAGTTAGTCTGAATTGTTTCTCTTTAGATAATATGACACCACCACAATCAGGAACTACCCAAGCCTCAATAGCAAGAGTACCACCAAGAATATCTGTAATGACCCCAGTACCTGAATCTCCTTGAGAACTGGTATCTATGATGTCTGAGACTGATTTATGAGTAGCATCATATTCTCTTCCAAGTTTACTAAAATCGCCTTGAGGAATAATTACTCCGTCGCTCACTCCGTCAAAGAGTAAAGCGTGATTAGACTGGAGTATTATAGGCATTATATCACCTCAAATAATCATGTCAATTGGAGCGAATACCATTTGATAAGTGTAATGTTGTTCACCAGCATTATAACCGATGTCTAACTTTTGAATAGTCCCTTGTATACCAGTTGCATCATCACCAGTGTCAAACTCTCCACCAGCACCTTTTGTATTTCCATCTGATACTTTGTTATATGTGGTTTTATTCCATCCAGTTCTAATAAGGAAATTACGAAGGTCATATTTCCTACCATCTTCGGCCTGAATCATAGAGTTGTAAGGAATCTGTATTCCAATCGGGTAGTCTCCGTTGTAAAAGTTATCTTCAGTAATAGCACCAGTAACTATTGCAGAACCTCCTACTACTACTGCTGAACCCGCTAAAGCGAGAGCCGCCCCACCAGTAGCAGCGACTGCTGCTACTCCTAAGAGAGCACCAACGACGAGTGCGGCTGTACCTCTGTCTGTATTATGGAGAATACCATACAAATCTTGTACTTTATCTCCAGCAGATTTTACACGCCCTGCTGAACCACTTGCACCTCCAGCGAATGGGCGATGATATGGGGCATAATTAGACCCAGTATTAACAGTGAAATCTACTGAAGAAGTCCCTGACATATTACCAGTTGCTGTTTGAGTGAGTGTAATTTTTGAAGAGCCAGCAGCAGGTACAAACTCGGAAGTAGTTATGCTTGCTGAGATGGTGGCGTTAAGATGGCTCGCACCTAAAGCCGTAGACAAAGATGCGGCCATTTCCGCTGGAGTAAGGTGAGTGGTTAGATGATAGAAAATAGTTGTAGAACCGCCACCTGTAATTACATTTGATGTACCTTTTGAAACAAATAAAGAGGCTGTAGTGCTGGCCCCAAATAATACTTTTTTCACTGTTCCATCTTTTTGAGTTAATTCAAGTGACTGAAGATTTTGAAATCTTGAATTAGTAACTTGTGTGAAATTACCCACGCTGCTCAAATCTCCATGTTCAACCCCAAAGTCAATCATAGCAGTAGCGGCGGTTGCGGCAACCACTCGTCTATTTACATCATCATCAGTAAAAATACCTTCAATAACAATAGTAGAATTAACCATATTCATATCAATTCCAAAACGCATACCTCCACCAAATGGAATAGCCATACCTCCGACTTTACGCTCTACGCTCAAAGCAATAGAGAGAGCCATCAATTCCATAGGAGGAAAAGGCTCACCTCCAAAACCTAAGAAATCAGCAATAGCGTTATCTCCTAAGATACCCGAATCAAAGAAGAGTCGGATAGGTGTCCCGTAGCCATCTCCGCTCATCGGCCCGACCTCATTGTAGAGCCGCCGGATTGACGGGAGATTTCACTTTGGATAGTGCTACTCAATTTTCTTGCGAACTGTCGCTTGTCAGAGCGGTCTGTCATACCCGAGGCGTTGACATTGATGTTGAAAGTATTTCCGCCACCACCGCCACTACCGCCTCCTTCAAGTTCTACAGGAATAGAGCGCCCACCCGATAACGGTACGACAGCCTCTGTTCCGTGGAGCATAACAGGGTAGCCCGATTGAGGTCCAGTTGCTATACCACCATCAGCGTATCCCATCATGTCTAATCCAGCATCAATGACTTTGCCACCATACTCCATCACCGTTTCGATTGCATCGAGAATCGGCTGTATAGCATCCCATAGTAAATCTAATGCATATGCAAAAGCATCCCATACAGGTCCTAAGATATTATCCCAAGCCCAAGCCATACCAGCCACTATTCCATCCCAAATGACACCTATCATTTCCATTCCAGCAATAATTGATGGGCCGACGGCATCCCATAAAGGCCCGATGATACTGTCCCATGCCCAGCCCATGCCAGCCACGATTGCAGTCCAAACCGTTTGGATAACTCCCATACCAACAATCATAGCCGGTCCAACAGCATCCCATAAAGGCCCGATGATATTGTCCCATAACCAACCCATACCAGTCACAAGTACATCCCATATAGTACCTATAGCCATCATACCTACTGTCATGACAGGGCCAACAAGATTCCATAAAGGAACAATTACATTGTCCCATAGAAGTTTCATACCCACCATCAAAACATCCCATAGAGCGCCTAAAACTTGTAATCCCTTAACCATGATAGGACCGACGGTTTTCCAAAGTGGTACAATGAGTTTTTTCCATAGAAGTTTCATACCCTTCATCAAGGTTTTCCATAAATAACCTAATAATACTAATCCGGTTTCTATAGGTGTCTGTAAAGCCAACCATAAAGGCATGATTAACTCATCCCATAGAAGTTTCATACCCACCATAAATGCATCCCATAACACACTGAGCACTATTATACCTTCAGAGATAATCGTACCAAAAACATCCCATAAAGGAACGATAATTTCATCCCATAATATCTTGATACCCTCCCATGCTAAACCGAGTGTAGCCATAATGAACTCGGCTAAGAGGGTGATAATAGGTTCAGCCGCTTCCCATAGCCATTGAAAAATAGGTAGAATGTTTTCTTTGAACCAATCACTTACCCCTTGAAACTTTTCTTTAATGAATGAAATTGCGCTTCCAAATGCACCCACGACTGCTGAAATAGCGCCGCCGAAAATACCGGCAAGACCACCAAAGATACTTGAAATTGCACCAGCACCCGCTGTTAAACCACTAAGGGCTACTGTTAAGCCAGCCAGTGCTACCATCAGAAGTCCTCCATATTTAGGAAATCGTAGTCAAGAGAGACTGTTTCTCTACTCCCACTCTTTGAAGATTGATTAGACCTTTTATTGGCTTTCTCTTCTTCTTTGCGACCAACTATGGCCCATGTGAATGACTGAAAGAATTGTTGTGGAGTCATTTCGTGTACCTCTTTGATTGATATTGAATAGTGTTTTGCTACTATGTATGCTTTCATTTCCATTTGTAGTTCAAGGTCGGCGGGCGTGTTTATGACCTTGCGACTGAGAAAACTCTCAATCACTTTTTCCCGCTGCTGGTAAACCCCCCAGCCATCATTTCACCCAGTTCGTTAGGACTTGGTAATAAAGCCGAGATTTGCTCACCAACATATCCTGTGAGTTTTAATAACTCGTCAGGAGAAAGACTTGGATTAGTACGAATAACCCAATTTGTAAACGCATATTTGTAGTAACCTTCGAGATTCAAAGACATTTGACCATCTTTTTTAATATCGAACATTTCTTGACCTGCTTTTTGAATGTCAAAGAACGAAGTGTCACGAACCCAAACCTCCATTACGAGTTCCGGGTCGTCAGGGTCTACCCTTACTTCGTGCTTTACTTCGTCATGCCGTCTCATCAATAAGTTCTTGTTCGCTATTACTGTTGTCATTTGTCTCACCATTGGTCACTGCCGCTTCGTCAGCGGGGATGTCCGACTCAACATCAGCAGCCGCATCAGCGGGGGCCTCAGTCTCAGTCGTGGACTCAGATATACCTTCATCACTACGCTTCAATCGTAGTGCAAGTTCTGCCTTTGTACCGTAGACAGGTAATTCACGGTCTTTACATAGAGCCTTCAATTCTTTGACGGTCATAGCATCATAAGTAAGTTCTGTTGGAAAATCTTCACTGTCACCTATTTCTTCAGGAGTAGCGATTTCAGGAGTAATTACTTCCGATGTTGCTTCATATACCCTTTCAAGAGGCTCTTCGGTGACTTCTTCAACAACCTCTATCACCAAAAGTGCTGTAACTGCTTCTTCAATCAAGTGCAGTGAACGCTTTTGACCAGCAGAAATGATGTCTCCCCCTTCTACTCCAATTCGTGCCGCATACCAATGAGCATACTCATCGTGAGACATTCTACCATAATTGTATGCTCTTTCTGATGGTGTTAGCATGGTAATCATCTCAACTATGTAGTAGCGTGTCTGTTGCGACCACACGCATGGCCTTTGGCATAATCTTTAGAGGGGCTTTGATAACGCCCTTATCTTCAGGAATTGGAAGTGGTGCTTCTGTGATAACGAAATCATCCAGCAAGATGTCAATACTTTCACGACCAGCCGCTGTTCCCGGCTTAGTGAATGAAAGGCGAATCATATTGGCTGTAGAAGCACTGTGGCCCACTGCTCGGCGTACTTTGTGATAGAACACAGGGTCGTCAACAATGATTTCACAATCCATTGAATACTCTGTCTTTCCTTCAATAGCGAGTGAAGCATTACGAGCACCACCGAATGGGATTTGGTCAGTCTCGCTGTCAGTAATAGCAGCACCATTGATTGTGTAGAATTGTTGTACGCCAGTGTTACCACTGATGGTAAAGGAAACAACTTGCCCCAGTGTTACACCAGCGATACTTACAGTACCGTTATAGAACATGTATGGCTTCTGTGTACCCTTTTCAATACCAGCCTCTTTTCTCTTCGCAAGTGTACCAGCAGTCTCTTCAAACATACGATGAGCCGTATATCGGTCACCCTTACTGCCTGATGAATAATTAGCAACAGCACTTGTTTCAAGACGACCAGTATCGGTATAACAGAGAGAGGAGTCAAAGTTTACAGTCATACGAAGTGCAGCATCAGTATCTGCTGTAAGAGAGAAATCCTTCACTTTACAGCCCTTGTAGACACGAGTAAGTTGCTTAGTATCACTTGTACTACCATCAGTAACATCTGAGACTGAGCCTTCTGCATCGCTACGACGAATACTTACTTCCATGGCGAAGGAAGGTACAGTGCTACGAGAATAAAGACATCGGGTAACACCACGAGTCAATGCTCCTGTAGATGCACGATGAGGACTACCAGTAGAACCAGTTCCGTCTGCATCAAAGCGAATGAATCTCAAGGCACATGTAGCAGCATGAGGGAAACAAAGCCCATCATCAAGCCATACATTTGTACCATTGATAGCAGCGATACGACGAATCTCGTTTGTCTGAGTTTGATTAAAGTAATCTTCTCCTCCAACACCACTCGCTCCGAAGGCAGCACCTGCTCCCAAATCTCCAGCGGAATCGAATGTAATAGTATCTGTTACTGTTGTATCTTTGATAAGAACATAGTCACCAGCAGCGATTGCAGATGTCCCTGATACGAATGTACTTGCAGCAGTGGCTATAGTGATAAATGTCTCACCAATTTCAGTAGCAGCACCAAGAGTTCTATCAGCGGTCATAAGACTATCAAATTGTGTAGTAACTGCCACAGACTCCATTCCGAGTGCATAGTAAAGCCAACGAGGATTATGGAGATTTACTTCAAAAGACCCGCCTTCGCTTAGGAAGCGACCCGGTACTTGAACTGCCGCATCACGCCCAAGTCCTACAACATGGAATCTCTTGAGGTCTACTTTTGTTTCAGGTAATGTGAGTGTGGCAGCGAGTCCAACGAATTGGTCAGTAAGTATACGCTCACTACTGGAGGCTGCTGTGATATTCCAACCAGCCATATTAGCATCAAAGGTAGGAGTACCAAAGGCGTGAATAAAAATTGTATCTCCAGCGGTTGAAGAAGTAGGGGATGCTGCTGTTTTCAAAGCAGGGGTTACCGTTAATTCGGTGTGGTTACTTGCATGAACTTTATGCTCCATAATTGAATATGTACGCCCAGTAGTAGAAGTATCATCAGCACTGAATGCCCCTCCACCAATAATAGATAATCTACACCCAACTAACATACCAACTGGAAAGTTTAGTCTACCAGCATTACAAGGAGTAGAAGCAGCCCCACCTGAGAATGAAATTATACTGGTATTTGCCGATGCATCAGTGCTCAAATGCTTGAATAAAAATGAACCAGCATAGTCATGTGGCAACTTCAAACCCGTCTCGTGACCGAATGAAACTTCGGTCAAATCTCCCTTGTATACTGTAGATGGCATGTCGGCTCAACTCAAGGCACTAACTCCGCAAAGATAACTACTTCTATCTGAAAGGTCATACGAAATAAAACCTTTGACCTATCTGAAAGGTCGGTGCGAGTCTTATACACCATACGGTCAAAGTTCTCACCATCCCCTTTTCTTACGGAGTGAATGAGGCGGCGTATCTCGTTTTCCATCATTTGTAGATGTTTTCTACCCTTAGATGTACGAGCATCTACAGTGATATTTATGCGAGTTGTAACGAAATCATACAATAATTCAGGGGCTTCCTCGTTATGCGCCGTCTCATAACATAGGATGTAGTCGTGACGGGATAAATCAATTCTTTTTCCCCTCTCAGCACCGACTGTTGCGATGTCGGCGATTACTGGTTTGATGTTACCAGTGTTGGCACGATTCCACTCATCAAGAGTAGAGACAACCATATCAAGAGATTCAGTAAATGTTGCTACCATCAAAATCACTTCGCTTTCATTTCAGCATATTGTTTTTTATTGGGTAATAAAAGACCACTTTTGAATACTAATTTATACTCAATTAGAGAGGGGGACTCACGAAGCATACGCTCATCTGCACGCTTTAAGGCAGCATCAATTAAACCTTGTGGTGCTGGTTTATTATTCTGCTTATAACCCTCTTCAGTTTTCATGATGTTTTCATCCCCTAATTCCTGTGCTTCTACCTTATTACGGTAATTTTCAGGCGTTTTAGTGACTACTTCACGCATTTCCTTTTGGTATTTAGGGTCCGACATCTCAATAGTCAACAACTCCAAATACTCATCTTGAGGACCGCTAACCATAATAATCACTCAAATACAATGACCTCGATATAACGAGCCAAGATACGGTCAATCTCACTCTGTAAAAGTTGAATCTTAGAAGTAAGGTCCACATTTTGTGTGCCTTCAGGAATCAAAACACTTCTATCATCTGACATCAAGACATCAATTGCTACCATCTTAGTAGCAACTTCTTCAATGGCCTTCTCCAAGTATCTCTCGCCGTAGATATATGAGGCTTTAATCGCATTCCATTCAAAGAAAGGATAAGAATTATTGAAGTAAACAACACCCATCTCATGGTCAAGCCACCAGTCTCGCAGTCTTGCGTTATCTCCCTTACTACTGCCTCCTTGAAGGTCTATTTTGAAGATATACTGGGTTAATTGACCAGTAATTGAAGAAAGTGCCGAGCCTACTACAATAGTACACCCAGTAAAAGTAGTAGGCGTCTTACCTGTATAACTGAATACATCACCACTCGCATCAAGACAGACACCTGCATTAACAAACGAAGCGGTATCATCCACAGTAATAGTTGAACCAGCGAGGCCAACGAATGTGGCTATAGCACTACTTGTTTGGCCGAATGAGATATTGGTATCAGTGGCTACAATAGAACAAGTCTCTCCACCTTTACCTGCTCTCATGCTGGTTATTTTCACGACTCCTGTACCATAATCAGAATTAGCCGTAGCAAGGAACTCATTATTGAGTGCTACATTGGCTGAAGAGCCTTCTAAAATATAGGCTGGAGCGAAATCCACTGCTGCTTTAGATACTCGGTCCTCTTTGTTAATCAAGTCTGCAAGATTTTGAGAAGAAGATGCCGGGTCAAAATCGGCACGCCATTGAGAAGTACCTGTCCCAATCGTAAGTGTCGCAGCAGAGCCATTCCCTGAAGATATGACAATAGAACCTGTGAGTGCTCTTACATCATCGGGCATTTTGATACGAGCCTCTGCTGTAGCAATTTCACGATAATCGTCTCCCTGCCATAATTCAAGACGAAGGATTTGTTGAACATTACGGAATAGAAGAGGGGCAGTACCTACATAGTCAGTATAGTACCGGCGACGATATGGTTTGTAAGTGTCAAAATTGATGTATTCAGCACTCACAAGATAGGGTCGCCAAGCATTGTGTGTGATGTTATCAATCTTATCTTGAGCCTCTTTGATACGAGTCTCTACGATTGATTTCTTCATACCACGAGTTTTACCATTAGTGAAGGATGCTGTATTCTGTACATAGGCATTGTCAGCAGCCTGATAATCAGCGTGAGTTATACTATCAGCGAAGGATAGTTGGACACCAAGAGCGTTTGTTGTGATTGTCGTTATAACTCTCTCTAAACCCAAAGGGTCTGCGTCGGAGTATAGAAGAATGGTGTCACCAACAGTGAAACCAGTAGTTCTGTAATCAGCACCAGTAACGAAAACGGCAGTAGCAGTGCTATCTCCGCTTACAAGAACGGCTTCTTGAGGGCCTATTGAGAGAAAATCTGCAACTTTTTGTGCAGTGGTATAAACAATAGCGGAAGGGTCAAGAGGTCTTGTTTCAGCCTCGCCGGGTGAGAATACTATTGGCATCTAATCACGCTCTATTTTCAGCATCTATATGCCCAAGATTATACTCCATTGGCTTGTTACAAGCACCACATGACTCACGCCATAGGAAATGAAGCATACCACAGTTTTGACATCTTGTGCCTGAACCAATGTTCAAGACATCTGCTGCCTCTGAATTACGATTGCGTTGCTCAGAAGTAATCCCCTTGAGAGGATTCTCTTCATCAATGACTTTGCCAAGTAAAGTAGAAGCGTCAGAACGAATGCCTTGTTTTTGAAAACGCTCAATGTCTGTTAGGTCAATTGTTTGTTCGGCCAGTGACATACATACTCCTCACTCTCAACTGGTTGTCACAAAGATAAAAACATTTCCAAGAATAACATGTGGGTCGGCTGATACGCATGTGTTACTGGCAATTGCAGCACTAATAGCGGTTGCTATAGCAGCAGTTGCTGTTGTATCATTGAAATCTTTAGGCGGATAAGGCCCAAGAATTGTTACCGTCTTAGCCATTTAAGTCACCTCAAGAGCGGCGACCTATTGCGAGGAAAGTTCCACCAAGAGTTCCATGACCTATAGCAGTGGCTGCAATAGTAATTGTAGTACCACTGAAAGTAGCCATATCACCGGGCAAGATGCAATCTACTGCTGCATAAGTTGTTCCACCAGCAATATCAATATGTTGAATCTTTGCGAGATTACCTGCTCCTACTGGGTTTACTATTACTGCATCAATGCTTGCTAAAAGTCCACTCAAAGCAATCGAGGTATCTGTCGCTGCATAAGTTCCGGTTACAATCATTCTGTCACCGAAATAACTCGGTCTTGCGTCAATAGTTACTGCCATTATAGTTCATCTCCTGTTGTTTCTTCAAGACTCTCTTCAATAAGAGCCTCAGTTTCTTCTACTCCATCGGGACTCATTACAGTTTCCACGAGTGATAGAAGAGTAGTTTTTGTTGCATAGCCTTTCGGTGTAATGTCATAAGTAGAAAGCCACTTAGAGATGTCTGAACGACTCCATCCCGAATCAGGGATGCCATCGTTACCAATATCTACAGATGCTTCATAGTCCTCAATGATGTAATCAGGACCAAAGCGCAAAAAGTATTTGTCCATCCAAGCCTGTGTTACTTCACGAGTTTTACCTCGTAAGAAGGCTGGATGGGTTGCATCCATATTCGGTGTCTCGTAAGAGCGACCAATGTATGTTATCTTAGGCAAGTTTCCTCACCTCAGTTGTATAGTACCATTACAGTGGTTACATTTGCCGAACCACTCAAGTATTGTAGAGTAAGGGTAAGTGCTGTAAAAGATGCACCAACTGCTACTGCTGCTGTACCACCATCGGTTGCCATTACGCTCAGAATAGAAGTTGCTCCACCAGCGAGGATGATTGTTTCACCATCTGCGCCACCTGTTACATTGAATAATGCCATCTTAGGTGCTGGGTCATATCCGTTTGCTCCATCGCTATTAGAAGCGTTGAAAGTACCCGGACCACCGCCCGGATAAGATACATCTGCTGCGCCGTCAAGCCATTCTGCTGAGTCTGCTGACCCTGCACGAAGTTCCCAGTTACCCACAAGGGTTGCTGTTGCTGTTCCTGTAATAGTTAATTCAGTTGCCATTATATTTCATCTCCATTATTTTTTTTTATTTTTTTGCTCAACTCAGGTCACGGATGCTTGCTTGTGCTCCGAAGAAAGTAGTCCATACTTCACCCATTGTGCGGTAAAGTCCCTCTTGTCCGAGGCGGTTGATTGCGAATGGGTCACCAGTTTCAATTCCACTCTCAAAGTATTGGGTTGGAATTGCTGTGCTGAAGTAAAGATAGTCAGTATCAAGGAGATACATACGACTTAGACCGTCTTTTGTCATGTCCTTGGTAGGAATGATTGGGACACCGTTGTAGGTTGCTACAATGAATCCGGCTTCAATACCCGGTACACCCTTAACACCGTTGTAGGTTGGAGTAACACGCTTCTCTTCCATGAAACGCTGTTGCGCCTGTAGGAGTTGCTGTAGTCTCATTAGAGTATCATATCCAGTTAGGATGCACTTAGGGTTACCACCACGCTCCCAAACTTGTTGGAAGATTGTGTCAAGGTGGTCAAGTGAAAGAGTTCGGCGACTACCTGCTGCTCGGTCTGCACCACAGTTTACTTCTGCGTTAGACCATGCGTTTGCATTTCGGTCAATGCTGTAGATGTCAAGGTCACCTGTGCCACAGTGGTCAGTTCCAGCGGAGGCACCCATTTCCATAGATGTTAGTCCACCGGATGCTCCACCGTCATTACCAGTAATGCGGTCAAGGGATTCAAAGTTGTTACCAGCAGTTGTTTCGGAGTCCACAAGAAGCATCTTGTTTACCATCTCTGCGTGATGCTTACCCATTTCTTCTTTGAGAACTGAGCGCATGTCACCCATACCATCATCCTTGTCAGCAAGGAAAACAGCGACTTCGCTTACATCAAAAGAGTGAGCGATGGTCTTAGGCTTTGCAGCAACATGTTGGAACACAGGCTTAACAGTTTCAGGCAGTGTGCCGTTCTCTGCAATTCCACCGTGTACAACACCGGAGTTTGGTTTGTCGGTAATGACTCTCCATCCACTGCGCTCCCAAGGTTTCTTAGGAAGAACTGAGAATGCGTTGAACTCTTGGTTCAACTGTGACCATACTTTACGGCCATATATTGCTTGGTAAGTTCCAGCAGTTGTGCTGAGCATTGGTGCATCCGACTTCAGAAGTTCACTACCAGTGTAGGTGTAACCCATTGAGTTACCTGCCCCATAGTAGTATCTTTCCATATCGCTGACTGTTCGTACATAATCTCGTGCCATTATATTTCATCTCCTATTTTTTTTATTATTGTTGTTGAGTTTTCACTCGCTGCGGTATAGCCCTCCAGCCAGTTGGTGAACTTCATCCCATGTCATGTTACCAAGGTCTTGAGTGCTTGGCACTTCAAGATTTGTTTTCCCTGTTGGTAAAGACTTAGAAAGCAATTCGCCTCCTCCGTTGGAAAGATTGTCAATGCGTTCATTGAGTGAACCGAGTGCTTTCATTACTTCATCAAGAGGAGCACGAGCATCAAAGTTTTGTGCCCCTGCCTTTGTGATTTCTTCGGTACGCTCGTGAGTGTAGCGGCCTTCAAAGTTGGATTCAAGAGAGTTACGGAACTCTTCTTCTTGCTTTGCAGCCTTGAAAACTCCGTATGCTTCTTCGATTCGGTGTCCACCAATAGATGTAGAGTTAATGAAGTCAGACTTCTTTGTGCTGCTTCCCTTTCCACCACCAGTAGTACGGGAAATTGCGTTAGTAGATGGGTTGCCTCCTTCTTGAGCACGACCCTTGACTTGTCCAGCGAAGTAATCTGCGCCGTCGCCAATTGATTCAGGAGTAGAGCCAAGATTTGCCTTTGCTACATCATCAAAGTGTTGTCGTGCTTGTCCGGTATTGACACCAGCAGACTTGAGTGTGTGTTCCATCCAGTCAAGATATTCAGATGTGATAACATCAGAGAACTGAGACTTTTCTTTGTCGTCTTTGTCCTCATCCTTATCATCTTGTGCTTCTGTATCTTCAGGAGTATCATCTGAGTCTTTATCCCCTTTGCCTTTTTTCTTGGCAATTGCAGCAGCAAGTGCTGGGGGTAGTTCGCCTTTCTCCATAGAATCAAGTCGCCCTTCTAAGCGGCTTAATACATCGTTCATTTGGTCCATTACTTCATCAGTCATTTTGGTCACCTTGTTTTTATCTTCTTTTAATATGTTGAATGTTGCTTCGGGGTTAATTCCTTTTTCACAGATTGTTATTTCGTGTAGTTCTAATTTTGAGATTTCTTGGTAAGTGCCGTGGTTTTTATCGCTTTTGTTTACTCGCTTGAATGCTTGTCCTCCGATACTAAATCCCGCTAAATTGCCCTTGCGTATTTCGCTGGCGACTTCTCGTGCTTTTTCAATATCATCCCGGAGTTGTACTACGACAAACATTCCAGCATCATCTACTTCGCTTTTCCACAACCTCCCTTGATTATCCGTATAATTTGTTATTACTTCACCGACTTGTATATTTGAGTGTGCTAATTGGACATTTCGGTATTTAGGGTCACTCATGAACTTTTTGAAAGCGTCTTTCAATGCTGTCCTTGTGATTAAGTCTCCCTGTTTGTCTACTAACTCTACTGAAGCATAACCTGCAACAATGAGGTCACTCCCCGATTTGAGGAGTTCAATGCTTCGTTGCCGAGTTCGTAACACACTGATTCACTCTCTGTCGCTTCACCTATATCAATGAACCTTCATCGGTTTTTTCCGATTCTGCTTCATAAGTGGGGGACTGCTTAGCATTTTTCTGTTTTAACCTTCTTTGCGTAACTGAAGGGTATTCTTCTTCGGAGTCCTCTGTTGGTCGCTCAATCATATCCCAATCGGGTACGCTTTCCTCACTCACGAGACTGGTTGGCCCTCTTGGGGATTCAATAGCACTACCTACATTTATGCCCATACCACGAGCACCCGGTCCACCTGTCATTTTCTCTTTTTCCAGAATATCAATTCTTTCTGTTAAGTCAGCAATACGAGATATAGTTTTCAACATAGGTTTTAGAATGGTATCTTCACTCTCAGCCTCAATAACCCCAGCAGAATCTTCTTCACTACGCTTCCTATTTTTTGGCTTATCCATAGAATGTGCAGGTTCTATACCTTTCATCATTAAAGAAACAGCCTGATTCCATAGCGGTCTAACGCTTTCAGCCAGTTGTAAAGTGTAGTCAGATTGACTTAATTCACCCATTACTGACTTAGGAGAATGTGCCCAATCCCCAGTATGACTGGATTCTGCCTTGTAAATTACCTCGTCTAACCCATCAAAAACGATAGATATTTTATCATCTTTGAGGATTATATCATAAGGAATCGGGATTATAGGATGAGATTTAGCCAATAAAGATAGTGTTTCAAGACTCGCTGGACTCTCTGATTCAGCCTCTCCTACTATCTTTGAAGAGGTTACATCATAGATTATTTTGCCTTTACGATTGCGCTTTTTGACACCTGAAACAGAAACTGATACAGTATCTCCTTCGTTAAATGGCTTAGGACTTTTAATTGTACCAACATCAAGATACTGTTTACCGTCATATTCAACACCACGATTTCCAAAACCTTCAGAATCTAATGGCCCTGCTCCTAATCGGTATGTGTATGGCCCTTTTCCTCTAACATCTAAGATTATGAAACTCACATTCTTATTACTACGAAGTAAAAACCACTTAGGATGTCTACGCTCCCCACGCATGTAAGTAGATTTTGCGTCACGAAGTAATAATTGGTTATGTTCTTCTTGGAGACTCTTCACAGTAGACTCTAAACCACCTTCTTCTGTCATACGAGTATCATATGGACCGGGTATTAAGACATGTTCGTGGCTATCAAACTGTCCTCTGAGGACTTTTAACCTCTCACGAACCGTTAAATCAGCGATATTTGTATCATCATAATCAATAATATCTATGATATGGATAACATCTTTCATTTTTACAGCGTCAACGGTGTAATTTTGCTCAGTTATCGCCTCAAATTGCTCTTTATCATCATCACTTAGGGGTACTGCGTCGTTATTTTCATCATAACAAGTAACTTTACTATCCTTTCTTGTGACCATCATACGCTTTCCATCATAGAAAGCAGATACTACCCAGTCTCCACTGAAACCTCTTAGGGCTTCAAAGTCTTTCAAAGAAAATATACGGTGCATTGGTAATACAGGGGGTGGTTTTGATTTATCATCCTTCAATAAAGCGTCAGGATTCATCAATACAGTGAGTGTTTCTAATGGGTCGCTTGTTGAGATTTTATTTGGGTCAATGTTTGACGGTAAACCAGCAACATCAGGGCGATTCATATTTGTTATTGCCACAGGAACTTGATAACCTGATGAAAGAACCTGCTTAACAGCCTCTTCACCATGAAGTGATTTCATCGCTTCTTCAGGTATAGAGTGTAAATACTCAGTCTCAGTATTAGTCCCAGCAATAGCAGTCTTATTTCCGGGGAACTCAAAACCTACAGATGGCGTCATTGGATAACCACTATCCATTCCGCCTGAAATATACATATCCTGAACAGATACTCCCTCATTATTAGCGGGATGAATTGGCTTAGCACCCCAACCAGCACTTCTTACTGTAGTTGAAGGGGCAACAACCTTGTCCATTGTCTCTGCCTTTGTTGGGTCAAACATGTAAAGGTCATGAACTCTACTTTTCGCAGTATTAACGGCCTCATTTGACCATCCTTTGGTACTTCCTATAGCGTTCATGCCTTTTCCATAATCACTACCACGGTGACTTAATTGAATACGAGATAAACCATGTAAATCTATATTTTTTTGCTGAGTAGGTCTGAATAGATTTTCCATCAAACCCAAACTTCTACCATATTTATTATTGAAATTGGCTTTGAACTTCTTGTTTGCACTTTTTTGAGCAGAAGCATCGGTATAGTGAGGTCGAGTGCTTATGTGGTTAGCAAGAAGTCCATCAATTGTATCGTGATGCTCACCACTAAGAGTAGAAAATAGTTTATTTTGCTCTTCACCAGCAAAACTAACCCCACTACCAAGTAAATCTCCATGTCGTAATACTTTTACAGGAGCATCCATACCCTCTAATAACCTCTCAATCATATCATTATGAGCCTTATCATTAGGTAATTGGAGAAGTTGTCTAACCTTTTCTTGAGACATAGTAGGAAGAATCTCCTTTCCAGCCATACCTAAGACTTGAGCAATAGTATGGTGTGGAGATACAACTTCATCCTTCCCTTGAGATAATAATTCACTCGCACTCTTCGCTTCCCTCTTAATATCCCCATAACCATGAGTTGTTAATCCATGAGAAGCATGAGGTAATCGTAGTAAAGCCATGTTAGCATCTCGCATCAAACGAGAAGTATTTGCTAAGAACTTTTCAGGGTTCTCAGGATTGAATGCATCGGGGTCAAGTTTCTCCATCTCAGGTTTGAGTTTATGAGCCATTTGCATAATAGCACTATGGTCACTTTCATCCTTTATCTCAGATTGTTTTGCATCCCAATCCCAACCTTTCTTATTATCAGGTATTGCCTTCTTTTCAATATCCTCTATCTCGCTTTCAATTTCATGTAATCTCACATTGGCTCGTGCATATTCATCACTACCATATTCATAATTCATTATGATGTTACTTATGTCGTCATATTCTTCGTCTAATTCGTCTACTCTATCTTGATGAGCGGGATTAAGAATCCTAAACTCCCCAGTTTTCTTTTTCTTATGACCTTGGAAGATACCGAATAATTCCTTACTCCCTTCACTATGAGATAACTTAGTTTTAGCAGTGATATTATTGACTTTAAGCCAACTATGTTTACCCATTGGTTCATGTGGTGGATTAAGACGACCACCCGCTGTAACTAAACGATGGGTTTGTCGTGCGTTACTGTCGCTTTGGGTTACTTTATTCCCCATACCCCCGATAGCGTTAATTGCATTAGAAGAAAAATGTCCATGTTCTCCCAGTGCTGCTCTATTTGCAGTACCTCCAGAATAATACTCTTTTAATTCATCATCAGTCATATATCTGACTTTATTTGAGTAGCCACTTGAAAGAGAAGTCATACCTTGGAATGGTAGATTCTTACTATTCCTTGGTTTTTTAACCCTAATATGAGAGGCTGAATCCCATAGCGAGGTGATTCCGTGAGCACCTGCGTGCTCTCTTGTCTCTTTAGAAAATAGAGAAGGGATATAACGACCCCAAAGCCCTACTGTTTTTGGATTAGGAACAAAACGGTCACCTTCTACTTTACCCATTATTGAATATCCATCATCATCTTTCGGTAATGAATCGTGCATCATTTCTAATTTATTCAATACATTTCTTCCTACCCCTCCTTGGTGATGAAACTCTTCAGCGAAGTGAGCACCGAGACCTATAGGGTTTCCCGAAGAATCTGTAAGCCAGTGCTCTCTTTCACTTTCTGGGATGTCTTGAATATCAGGACCATTACTACCTAAATGATGAAATGC
>Ga0114997_10000732_pt1 | contig 27220 bp, 16 predicted proteins | sample ArcticOcean_MG_C_2_FD_87045 | JGI IMG/M metagenome (GOLD analysis project Ga0114997, IMG submission 87045) | Marine microbial communities from western Arctic Ocean - ArcticOcean_MG_CB4_136 | ecosystem: Environmental > Aquatic > Marine > Oceanic | place: Arctic Ocean: Canada Basin | collected... | reverse complement strand
TCTTCTTCTCCTCCTCCTTCTTCTGCGCGTTCCTCTTCGTCGTCGTCTTCTTTGTCGTTCGCGCTCTTTTTCAAATCCTCCTCCTCCTCCTCCTCGCCTGAATCGTCTTGCCAAATGCTCTTCTTCGTCGTTCTCATCAACACTCCACCTTTCACCATCCTCCTCACATTGCCCCTACCGCCCAATCCACCCCTTGGTTTCTTCGCCGTCAAGCACGCCGTCGCGAACGCCACGACCTGCACGGTCTTCCCCAAACCCATCTCGTCCGCTAACAAACCGCCAAGATTTCGCGCGTATAACCCGTGCAAAAACCGCACGCCATCTCTCTGGTACTCTTGCAAACGCTCGGCTAATTTTATCGGCACTTCCAATTGCCTCTGGTCCCATGTGCTCACGTCTCGGGCGTCCTTCGGAACTTTTTGTTTCATCGCTTCCGTCCAACCGTCGCTCGGTGCGACTTTCAAAATCAACCGTCCGGAGCTGTTCTTTCCATCGACATCGAAAATTTGCCGAAAATCCTCCTCCTCCTTCTTCTTCTTTTCTTCTTCTTTGTCTTCTTCTTCGTCGTCTTCTTCGTCGCCGTTTTTTTTTAGCGTTTCGCCGAAAACGTTCAGCAATCTTTCCACGTCGTCGTCTTCCTCGTTGTCTTCGTCTTTCGTCTTCAAAAACTCGCCGCTGTCGAACAAATTGTCAATCTTTTCTTCTCGTTCGTTTTCTTTCATTTGCTCCAGTAAGGAGACGGTTTTGGTCCGAGTGAACTGCGTGCCGGCTATAAAACTGTTATTGGCGTGGTAGTCTTGAGACGTTTCGCTGGTCATTGTTGCATGTGATGTTCTTTTTGTTGTTCTTTTTGTTGTTGTTCCTTCTTTGCGCGCGGAAAGAGTGTGGTGATGAAGAAGAAATCTTTCTTGTAAATCCTGCTTTTTTCGGGGGTGCTTACATTTCATTTTATATAATAACATGTATCAAACTACTCCACCTCTCTGTCTCTCTGTCTCTCTGTCTCTCTCGTTCTCTCCGTCTATCTCTTTATCCCCGGTTCGTTATTATTGTTACTTCTTCGCATGCAATTATCTACTATAAAATACTACTAATACAACTCGTCGTAAAATTTTTATTCCCGCCTGGCGCGAGAACCGGCGCCTCGATCTCTCGAGGAAGATTTCGCCTTGGCGTCCTCTTTCGCCGTCAAATCTTTATCACCCGATCTGGTTTTATCGGCTCGCGACCCCGTGTTGACAGCTTTAGAATCCGATCGCCAGTTTGGATCTTTGGGTTTATCTACTCCAGCTCCGCCGCTCGATCTCCCCACCACGTCTCTCTGCGTCGTTTGACCACCCCCGGTTTCGTTGTTCGTCGTCGTGTTGTTCGCGTTGTTACTAATACCTCTCGATAGCTGTTGCGTTTGCTGATACTTTAATATCGTCCAATCGAACACGTAATCGTACTGATACCCTTCTCGAATAAACAAATCTCGGAATAATTTGCGTAAAAACGAGTAATCCGGCTTATCTTCAAATCGCAGCGATCGAACGACTTGGAAGTACGACACAAACTCCGGAGGGAAACCTTTACATAAAATCTCAATCGGCGTCGTCATCTTCTTATCGCTAATCTTTTCGTACTTCATTTTCTTCGTATGCGCTTTCAAACCTTGCCACGGCAACGATCCTCGCAAAAAATACATCAAAACGTACCCGAGCGATTCTAAATCGTCCCTTCGACTTTGCTCTACGCCGACGTGCGTGTTGATCGAGGCGTACCTCGCAGTGCCGGTTAAGTTTTTATTCTCGCGGTACGGTATATGCATGTGCGTTTTTGGATCGCGATACTTTTTCGCCAAACCGAAATCGATTATGTTCACCTGATTCGCGCGTTTCCCTAACCCCATCAAAAAGTTATCCGGTTTAATATCTCGATGAATAAACGACTTCGAGTGAACGTATTCGATTCTCGAAACCAGTTGGTCCGCCAACATTAAAACCGTCTTCAGCGATAACTTCCGGTTACAAAAATTAAACAAATCTTCTAACGATGGACCCAACAGATCCATGACCATGATGTTATATTCTCCTTCCACGCCGTACCATCGCACGCTCGGGATGCCGGTACCGCCTTGCAAGATTTTGTAGAGTTTTGATTCGTAGAGTAAAAGTTGCGGATGTCGGCTTTTGCACGATTCCTGTTGTTTTCGTGTTTGCACGCGCGCGCACGATGTAATAAATACGGAAGAGATATTAAGTCAGATAACAAAAAATCCATCGCTGTGGTTCGAACATCTCGTCATAACGATCGAACAAAAACAACGAAAAACAACGAAAGAACGTTCGCTCGATGAAAGAAGAGGTTGTGTTTTATTCTCAACATCGCAAAAAGATGGATTTCGTGGCCCGAAACGACGGAACGTGAGAGGAGAGAAAAGGAGCAAATTGAACGCGAAATCCGTACCAGCTTAATTCCAACTTCCTCGTCCGTTTGTATGTGCGTTCCTACGCGAGAGAAAGAGTCGTCAGTATGTTATTCATCGATTTTTAGATCGGTCGAGGTCGAAATCAGTTCGCAACACGTCGTCGTACGCGCGGGCAAAGGATGATGATGATGCGTTATTTTCGTCACGCGAACAGACTCCCAACCACTCGTGCGTGTTGTCGACAAAAACCAACACCACCACAAGCTTGCTTGGGAAAAAAAAAACAATCTCTTCTTTCTCTCTCTCTTTCTCACCTAAATATATATCCCCGAAAGACCCGCTTCCTATCTTTCGCCCGACGCGGTACTTGTTCCCGACGCGCAGCTCGATGCCGCTGGAAGTCATTTTACTCCTTTATTTTTTAATGCGCTTTTGTGATAAAAGAGAGTTAGTAAAGCGCGTGTGGAAAGTAATGGAGAGAGAGAGAGACAAAACGGATCAAAAGCGAAAAAATTTAATTGTTGTTGTCTGGATAAAACGGCACATTTTCGACACAAAATGGGGGGATTCGAGAACGTGGTTGGCGGCAAGCTGAAACTGAAAGGCGCCGCGATAGAGAAAAGGGAGAAGAAGAAGAAGAAAAAGAAAAAGAAGAATAAGACTTTAAAGGATGATGATGATGATGATGAGAGAAAGCGAGAATATGTCGAGTTGAACGAAGACGATTCAGACGACGACGAGCATTTTAAGAAGCGGACAAGCAGTCGGGAAAAGAAGGAGGACGAGAACAACAACATTAAGAAAACGTTGGACACGAGAACGGACGCGGAAAAAGCGCACGAGGAACGAAGTCGACAGCAACGCAAGAAGAGAATATTGGAGCACGCGGAGTTAAGTCACAAGGATAAGGTGAGGCTGTTTAACGAGAAGTTGGGGAGATTGAGCGAACATCACGACATTCCAAAGGTTGGTCCGGGGTAAAGTTGTTGGTGTTTCGCGCGCAAAGTTTAGTATTTATAGTGTGTGTATAACGTGCGGTTTGATTTGATTACATAGAGAGAAAGAGCATTAACACTAAACTGATCTTGTATTTCGCGCGAATATGTTGTTGTTCCTAAACGTCATCAAAGCGTCGCCGACTCGCGAAAGCGAATCACCTACTGCGGCGGCGCTCCTCGAAATACTTCTTTTAACCGACCAAGGCGTTCGTCAACGACTCACACTTGACGGACCCAAACGTCAGGCCTTCGTCACCTTCTTCACCCTCCAACTCTACGCGCATGACAGCCCCGTCTTCCTTCCAACTCGCTTCCATCTCCCCGTTCGTAACTAACTCCGGTCCAAACGCCTCCCAATATTTCTTCTTTTGCACCTGGTTCGCGCTCGCCGGTTCGCCGTTAAACGCCGCGTCGCCGAAAACAACTCGCGACCCTAACTTTGCATTTTTCGGCGCAACTAACAACTCCACCTTATCGTGCGTCTCGTTCGAGGCCGCTAATAACATGCCGTGCGACTTCACCCCTTGCATGTTCCTCGCCTTCAAGTTGGCCACCACAATCACGTTTTTCCCCAAGACATCTTCTTCTTTCATGAATGGCACCAACCCGCTGCAAATCGTCCTCGGCCCTTCCGCTTCTCTTAAATCAATCTCTTCGACGTACAGTTTATCCGCGTCTGGATGCACCGTACATTTCGTCACTTTTCCCACTCGCAAATCAATCAAATCCCTCGGACCGGCATCCGCAGACATCGCTCTGACGACGATCGTCGTCTTCCTCGCAAAAGCAGTTTTGGTGGTGCTGCTCCTGCTCCGAGTCGTCGCGCTCGAAAAATTCGCACGATGAGCAGCAACGTTAGGAACGTTCCTAAAAAGGAACATCTTTTGAGAAGTGCACGAGGCGTGTCTGAACATCTCTCTCTCTTTTGTATTTGTGTCGTCTCTCGCTTTATCCAAAACACCAGAGTGGTTTTTTAAGGTGCTTTGGCGTCCAATTAAATTCCCACACACAAAAACAATTTTTAAAAATCGCTCGCGCTTTCGAATACCTCATTATTAGTAGCGTGCGCTTTTGATCAGAGGAGGTGAAAAGAATGGTTTCCAAGGCAAAAAAGAAGACAAAAATGGAGTTAGACGAACTTCCGGACGGTTTGAGCGATAGTTCCGATTTGGACGACGGTTTGTTGTTCAATTCGAGGAGGAAGAAAAATACGACGACGTTAAGAAAATCGGATGAAAAGAAGAAGAAGAAGAAGATTGACTTTCACGAGGAACGAGAGAACGTGGAGGAGACGCCGACGACGTCTGGCGCGATTAGTAACAGCGAGGACGACGCGACGACGATTCGGAAGAAGAAGAGAGAGAAAAAAGCGGTAAAACGAAACGAAGAAGAGAGCGAGTCGGAAAATGATGCGTCCTTGAAATTGCTCTTCTCGAACAATAAAGATACGTTCGAAAAGGTCGAAGCGAAGATGAAAATGGATCATGGGAACGTTTCGACTCGGAAACGAAAGAGCGGCGGTAATAGTGGTGGTTCGAACGACGACGAAAACACCTTTACGTCTGGAGATGAAAACACGAACAGTACGAAGCGACAAAATACTAAGAGCAAGAAGCAACTCACTTTCGCCGAGCTGCTTAAGAAGAACGCGGAGGAACACGAGAAGGAGATGAAGCAACGCGAGATGGAGGAGAGCATGGTTGCGAAGCACGAGCAACAAGAGAAAGAGGATGAAGAGGTGGAGGAAATGTACGAGGAAGAGGATAAGGAAACGGATAAATTATTCAAACAAGCTCTTGACAAGGAGAAGGCGGATAAGTTGCATCAAGAGTTGGACATGAGGCCGGAGCCGAAGGGGAGGATGAAGACGATTGCGAGTAAAGCGCTGATGAAGAAAAGTATGGCGAGTGTGGAAGGTGGAGGAGTTTATGAGGTTGAGAATTTCGAAGAGAAGACGTTCGAGTTATTTCCGGATGGTCCGGTGTGTAAAGCGTTTATGCAACGAGCGAAAGACAGGAGCGAACACATGAATTTATGCGCGGAACTTTTGTTGGGCAGGTGGTTGAGATACGCCGAGAAGAGTAAAATGTGCGACGATCCGAATGCACTTTTTCCATGGTTGTTAAACGTAATAACGCACACTTCGAAGAACAAAGAGATTGTTTTTGCGGCGAGAGATGCTTTGATTTTCGCGCTGTATGAAAACGAACGGCAGCGAGGAAACGGCGGGGAGAGTATAATTAGATCGTGGTACGGCGATAACATGGATACGCTCACGAACACCTCGTTCGAAGCGGTGTTAGTCGTCGCAAAGTCAGAGCGTTCGTGGAGGCAGAAGAGGCGCAGCAGTGTTAGCCGTAACAACTCCACGCCAATTAAGAACTCGAAAAAGAAGGCGGACGATGTTGTCATCGTGTTGGATGTCGAAAGTAGCAAAATAACAACGCTCGCGGAAACCCCTAATACTAAAATTTCCGGAACTTGGTCGTCGCAAGACGCTTTAAATGCACTCAAGAAAGTTGGCATCGACGACTCGTTCCCGGTATCCGAGTACGATTTGATGGTGAAACCAACACGGAGCAAGAAGAAAAATAAAAAGAAAGAGTCGAAAGGGACGGTGTACGAGGAACGCCCGGACGTTTCCGTCAACGTCTTGGGCGTCGTGAGCGCCATTCGCGCTCTGTGCGATTACAATTACCTTCAAGATGAAGCGCCGTTGACACACGCGAAGAGCGAAAAGTTTGACGCAGATGGATGCGCAGAAATTATAAAACTTATCGCCAAAATTCGACTCGATCCGCGTTCGGATGCCTCGGGCGCGTGTTTTGATGCGTGCGTGAAAAGTATCTTGCGTTGCGTTTCTTCGTGTAATACCATCGACGCGGCGAGTAAGAAGCAATTCTCCATGAAGTTATCGCAAAAGCTTGCGAATGCCGTCAGTAACGACAGCTCTTTACCCGCTGTTACCTTCATTTTGAGGTGGTTCCCAGTCCGCGATACGTTTTCCGCGTATATTCGCGACGGTTTAGCCTTGTACGGATTTCGCGGATGCCTCAAGCGCATCGAACGCGGTCCTCCGCTGACGAGAAAAAGACAAAACGGTGAGGATGAAATCGATGATGAAAGTGAGGAAGATGTACCTCTTCCCTCTACCATTTCCCCAGTGGACGCTAGCGTAGACGTCGAAGCCTTCCGAGTCTCTTTTGAATGTTCGCGCGACCTCGCCGCGCGAGCACTCGTCGGCGACGCCTTATTTTCCTCTCGCAATCCAGAGTTCAACAACCCGGACGATGTCTGGCAATTCGTCCGCCTGTGTGACTTTGCCGATTGTGTCCTCAACGGTGGCGTATCCGCCAACACATTCGATGCCGCCAATGAAGGCGATCCAGCTTTACAAAAAGTTTCCAAGTGGATTTCTAAGATGAAATCCTTAATCCCGAAACTAAGCAGGATAGAAGCCGAGGCGCAGTTTCGCTCGCGCGTCAACGACGCCCAAAACTGGTACAACCAAGAGGCGCACGCGCGAGCTATGGGTGAGAGCATCGGTGGGGACCGTCTCAAATTTAATGAAATCGAGATCTTCTGATGTCTTTCTGTCAAGATGTCAAGAGAAAGACTTACACACAAATCTAATCTTCACTTCGAAAAACGCGTATAAAAAGTAACACACATACACACAACAACGCGCATACTATCGCGGGTGTGTTGCCTCACAAAAATGCCTCCAAAAGCCACGTTCTCGCGCACTTCCCTCTCTCACCGAGAGAAGCGCAAGCACACCAAACGTGCGATTGTTTGCATCGTTTTCCTCTTCTTTTTTCTCGTGTTCAGAGTTCTCTTCTTCGGGAAATCATCATCTCGAGGGCGGCACTTAAACGATGAATACGGCCGAGAACCTTTATACGCGTTCGGGACGCACCATCAGCATCACCAGTTTTTGCAAAAGAGTCCTCACGAGTACGCGCTGAGCATGGCGAGAGGAGAGGAGAGCTTTCATCATCCTCATAATCATCAGGAGGGTTTGAGTGTAAACAAATCAGAGGAGGAAGAGGAGACAGAACAGAAGCAGTTTTCGCTGGCAAACACGAAGGTGTACGTGTACTCGTCGCGAGAGATATCCGAAATCGCAAAGTTAGCGCCGAAAGATTGCGAAAGGGTGGAATCAGAGCAGCTGTTACACCGGATGTTTTTGTACTCGACGCAGTTAAGAACGAGCGAGAAGAGCGAGGCGACGCACTTTTTCGTTCCGGCGTATCCGGAGTGTTTGAGGACGCAGAAGAAGTTGGACGAGAAGACGATTGAGGGGTATTACGTGGACGTGTTGAAACGACTCGGGCGATTCCAAATGAGCGGTGGGTTAGATCACGTGTTCGTGGCGCCGAGAGTAGGGATGGATGCGGTCTTTCCGAATTGGCGAGTGCACTGCGCGAATTGCTTGTTTTTGAGAGCGTCGAGAGACGTGCGAGGGCAAACGACGGACGTTTTTCGAGAAGTGGTGATTCCAGACGCGTTTTCCGAGTCCGAGGCAAGGAAAAACGACGAAACAGCGGAAAAGTTGAAATCGAAGAGACAATCGCACGCATTGATTAGCGTATTAGGGGACGACGATGAGGCGAAGCGTTTACGGAGGATTCACAAGGTATCCGATATAGAAGACATGCGATTTATAGCGTCATTTTGCGTGGTTATCGTGCCAAACGACGCGGAAGGTGACGAAGACATAGACGAGAGAAATCATTGGACAAAAAACATCGCGTTGGCGTTGTGGTCGGATTGCATTCCGGTTCTGTTGCACAAGAAAAATGCCAACGCGAACGACGACGACGATCACTTTGCCACCGCGCTCTTAGACGCGCTCCCATTATCGGATGTTTTAGATTACGAATCCTTCTCGATCTCTCAAGCGTACAAAGCGAACACGGATGACGACGAGTTACTCGATTATCTTCGCGCGATCAACGCGCGAGACCGACACGAATTCGCTCGCAACGGCAAACGCGTCCGGTGCGCGTTAGTTTACGACGCCGGCGATAGTGAGTGCTCCGCCGCACTCGCGTTAGGATTTGCGTTAGGTAAACGCGGTTTACAGTTCCCGAAAAGTTCGAAAAGCTTCTGGGGCGCGCATGGTGTTCCACTCGATGGTCACGGGAATATAGTGAGCGCTTCTTCTTCTTCTTCTTCCGCTGTGTTCGATGAATCCGGCGGCGGCAACTTTGAAACCGAATACGTCTTCACGTACGCGCCGAAAGGGAACGATTTGAATCCTGCGAAGTATTGTTAATCTTGAATACTTTAGTTTTAGTTATAGTTTTAGTCGTTTTAGTAGCAAGCACATGCGTGCGGAATCCAACTTTTGCCTCACTTTTCCATGGTTCCCTTGCGCTCCTCTCGCCTTTCTCTCGCCTTCACCCCCAAACAGAACACGAAGAACATCTCCTCCCGTTTTCTTCACGGAAAGAGGAGGAAGAGTACTAATACTAATAGTAATAAAAAGACCACCTTTTCGATGTCGTCGTCGTCTACAACCACCGACACGGAGCTCGCTCTGGACGCGCTCCAACTGAACGAATCTCGCTTTCTCGAGTTGCTCGAAAAGCTCATCGGGGAGTCACGATTTGTCCAAAACACCGGCGTCGGTACCGCGTTCGTCCCGGAAGAAGACCGAGTGGTCTCTCACGTTTTGAAGTGTTTGGAACCGTTCACGGTGGAAAACGGCGGGAAGCTGATCGTGGAGAGGAAGACGTACGTTCCCGGACGAAGCAACGTTATCATTCGATTACCTGGAAAAGGCAACTCGGGAAAAGAACAGCTGTCTTTTGTCGGGTCGCACTTGGACGTCGTCCCGGCGGATCCGGAGAGTTGGAACGTGGATCCGTTTCAACTGACCATCGAAGGAGATAAGTTATACGGGAGAGGAACGACGGATTGTTTAGGGCACGTGGCGTTGATGACGACGTTGTTTACGCAGTTGAGCGAAATCGACGGGTTCGAGTTGAATACGAGTTTGTCGTGCGTGTTCATCGCCAGCGAGGAGGCCAACGGGCCCGGGATTGGCGTGGATGGGTTAGTGGAGAATGGGGAATTGGATCATTGTAAAAGCGGGCCGGTAGTTTGGGTGGATTGTGCGGATTCGCAGCCGTGCATTGGTACCGCCGGGGCGATTACTTGGGATTTGAAGTGTCAGGGGCACAGGTTTCATTCGGGTTTGCCGCATAAAGGCATCAACGCGATCGAGTTGGCGATGGAAGCGACGACAAAGTTGCAGCAGGAGTTTTACACAAAGTTCCCGCCTTGCGATTTAGAGAAAGAGTATAAGTTTATCACGAGTTCGACGATGAAACCGACGCAGATTCGCTGCGCACCGGGCGGATTGAATCAGATTCCTCCAGACGCGACGGTTTCCGGAGACATTCGTTTGACTCCGTTTTATGACGTGGAGGAGGTGAAATCGTTTTTGGAACAAACGGTGGAAGAGATGAATAAAAAAGTTGGCGAGTTACCCACGAGAGGTCCGTGGTCTAAGTTCATCATCGATAATCCGAAAAATTCAACTGGAGGCGAGAAAATAGTCGGTAAGTTGTCCATCGAATGGGGCGAACATTTATTGACAGGCATCGCGTGCGATTTAACGTCTCCAGCGTTTACGAAGATGTGCGATTCGATTCAAGAGGTGAAAGGAAAAGCAGAGCCGTATTCATTGACGGGAAGTTTACCGCTGGTACACGATTTGAAATCCGCCGGGTTTGATATTCAACTGATTGGTTTTGGTTTGATGAGCACGTATCACGCCGACGACGAACATTGCCTTTTGTCCGATATGAAAGACGCGGCTTCTATTTTGGCAAAATTAATCAAGAAGTTTCATTGAATATATATATATATAAGTAGCCCCGCGCACGCGCGCGTGTGTGTGTGTGTATAGCTTTAGGTGATTATATTCGTGTATTCAGTACCAGGTACCAGGTATTAATCGTTGTTACATATATTGCGCTACTCTAACAATAAAGGTGGTCGTTTCGGAAGCTCACGAATCTCGGTGTATTCGATCTCACTTATGAAGTGCTCGTGCTCGACTTCTTCGTCGTACTGAGATCGCTCGAGTCGCAAATGTTCATTCTCGTCGTCATCATCATCATCTTCATCTACGTTGATGACTCGATCCAACTTGGTCACTTTCAAATCCACGTTCCGCTGTTTCAATTTGAACATGCCGGTACCAATCGGCATGGGAACGCCCATGATGATGCACTCGGAAACGCCCTCGATTTGATCCGTGCGGCCCCTCAGAGCCGCCTCAAACAAGTGATCCGTGGTTTTCTCGAACGAGGCGAGCATGAGTACGGACTCTTTCATCTTAGCCATCCCAAATCTGGTGATGCCCAAAACTTCGCCCTTATACGTCATCACGTCAGCTAATAACATCGAATGTCGAGAATCGATGGACATGCCGTGGGCCTTCATCGTATCGTTGATTTCTTTGATCACGCAAGAACGCGCAGCTTCGATACCTAACGACCTTTCGGCTTCCATGATGTGGTTTGTCGTCGTCTCTTCGCCGACGACACCATCGATAGCCATGACGTCGAGAAGGTTCGTGCCTTCGACGATCAAATTGAACGAATCCTTGTCGTCCTTCGAGCTCATGCCGCCTTTGTTAATTACCGCGCGAGTGACGGAAGACAAACCGCGAACTATAACTTTTGGTACGGTCGTTCGCAATGATTGTAAAACGTTGATTATGGCTCTCTTACCAGTAGGATCTTTCGAAGATGCTTTCTCGTCAGGAGGTATCACGTGTATCGCGCGGTTCCCGGCGAGGACGACGTTGTGCTCTTTCAGTTTCAATTTCGGCGCGGCTAATATGGCCTCTCTCGCGGACTCAGCAGTCACGTCCAATTGTAGCGAAGCGATCGCCTTTTCATCGAGCACGAATTCAAGGTACGCTCCGGACGGACGCAAAACGACCGAAATAGTTTCGCAAATTTCGCCAAGCATCGTTTTCTCCATTCGTCCTTTCACCAACCGTGCCGCTTTCACGTCCTTGTCCGAAATCAACTTAGCTGTAATGATCGGCGTGGAGATATTCTTCGTCGCGTTGATAATCTCTTTGATACGAGGCACACCCAACGTGATGTTCATCGACGCAACGCCGGCAAAATGAAAGGTTTTTAACGTCATTTGTGTCCCGGGTTCGCCGATAGATTGCGCACCGACAGCGCCCACCGCCGTGCCCGGTTCGATGCGTTTCGATTTATACTTTTGCACGCACGCCTTGAGAAACGCATCCACGCGTCTCGTGGAGAGTTTTTGCTCGAGCACTTTTGGCGACGAGATATAGTCTCGGACGGATTGCTTGAAACGGTACGAAATTTTGTCTTTGCTGTATTGTAATCCCGCGCGAAGGCGTTCGTCTTCGTCGTCTTCGGGTAAATCCTTCTCGCCAAAACCTCGCTTTTCGAGTATAACGTTCGCATCTTCAGTAGTGAGTATGAGTTTATCTTTACCTTCCAACTTTACAGCGGGTGTGGTCGTCGCGTGTACTCCGTTTTTACCGTTCTTTCTACCGTTTTTTGTCGTCGGCGGCGTCTGTGCAGGATTCTCTTCGTATGGATGTTTTCGCTGAGGAATCAAACCTTTCGCTCTCAACATGAGGCGTTCCAACTCTACAGGTTCGCCTTCTGAACCTTCCATCAACGTTGGTTCCATCCCGTCGTCCCCGTACTCTAACTGGACGATATCTCCGCTGCTGTTTCGAACCGTCCCATCGTAGCCTAAACTCAAATCCTCCAACGCTTTCATCAAGCGTCTGGACATGTACCCGGTTTCGGCGGTTTTCACCGCAGTGTCGACTAAACCTTCTCTCCCAGCCATCGTGTGGAAGAAAAACTCAGTTGGAAGTAAACCAGAGTAGAAAGAGTTCGCGACGAATCCTTTTGCCGCGGGCGTTTTTTCGCCGCGCTTAAAGTGCGGCAAAGAACGTTCGAAAAAGCCATCCGGCGGGCGCGTGCCTCCAACCGCCTGTTGGCCGACACACGCCATCATTTGCGAGATGTTAATTGTAGACCCTTTGGAACCACACAATGCCATGACTAAAGGCGAATTTAGTTTTGGTAACGCGTCTAAACACGCGTTCCCGGCCGCTTCGCGAACGGCAGACAGCACGCCTAAAACTTCCGCCTCTAAAGTCTGTTCGGCGTTACACCCGGGTTGTAAATCCAACGTACCTTTCTCGAAGCTCGCGATGCGTTCGTCACACTTGGCATAGCCAGAATCGACTCGATTTTGTTTTTCTCGTTCTAATTCAGGAGACGGTTTCACGTCGTCTATGCCGATGGAAAACCCGCGAATACCTATCCATCGCGCGGCTAGTTTTGCGAGACGATTCATGGCGTTTGCAGCCACGTCGGCGCCGTAATCGGAGTTCAAGACGTAAAACAGACCCGTCTTGTTTCCACCGCCTAAAGTTGCTTTTCCTAACTGGCCAGAAATAATTTCCGAGTTTTGGATGCAAACATATCCATCGTTCGAGCACATTTGCTGGTTCATTTTTGTGTACGCCTTTTCGGCGACTTCCAAGTTGACGAAAATCTGATCTCGCATGCGTGGTCGAATCAAAACGGAAAAGATTTGTTTTCCGGTCCACATTTCAATCGGTTTTACAATCGCTGGCGACGGTAAATCGATTGATTCTAACGCATCTGACATGTACGCGGCTAATTGCCCAAATTGCGAGCGGTCAAAGAACACTTCTTTGGAGGTTAATAAGAACGAGGCAGTTAAGAAATCTTGCGTCGCGGCGATTAAAATTTCACCGTTTTTGGGCGTGCACAGATTTTGCGTCACGCCCATGAGACTGATCGCTTCCGCTCTCGCTTCTTCCGTTTGCGGCAAGTGAATGTTCATCTCATCGCCGTCAAAATCGGCGTTGTATGGCGCACAGACGCACTCGTTAAATCGTAATGTGCGCCATGGCATGACTTTCGCTCGGTGTGCCATGATGCTCATCTTGTGCAAAGACGGTTGGCGATTGAAAAGAACGATGTCGCCATCACGCACGTGCCGCTCGACGATGTCTCCCGGTTTTAACTTTTTCGCGACTCGATTTCTATCGCCGTATTTCAAGTATTGAGCCGAAAAATGCCCGGACTGCTTAGACTTCACGAAATTCGCACCCGGCCATTTTCCTTCGCCGTTGATTATCAACTGTCTCAACTCGGCGATGTTGTTGTTATTTACCGTTTCTGGGTACGTCAACTGCATCGCAATGTGTTGTGGCAAACCTACCTCGTCGATTCGCAAGTTTGGATCGGGAGATATGACCGTTCTCGCGGTGAAATCAACTCTTTTCCCGGACAAGTTACCGCGAAACCGTCCCTGTTTTCCCTTCAAGCGTTGCACGAAGCCTCTCAACGGTTTCCCGGGACTCTGATATTGACTCGATATCCCGGGCAACTCTGAATTAATGTACATCGCGAACTGAATCTGCAAAAACTCCCAGTTTTCCATCATGTTTGTCACCGCTAATCCTCGTTCCAACCCTTGCCTCAACACGTTATTAATCTCAATAATCTGTACCAATTTCATGGAAATATCATCCTCCGTGCTCCCGGCTTGTCCGTCCAACTCTACGGACGGTCGAATACAGCACGGTGGTACGCTCAAGTGCGTGATGACCATGTTCTCCGGTCTCTGTGCTAAATCTAACAAACTCAAATCCTTTTCAGCGATTCTTTTAAATATTTGCAACACTCGAATCGGGTTCAAATCGTCCTGCGCTCTCGAGATGTGTTGTCTCAACTGATCGTTGTGTTTCATAGCCTCTTCAAACGCTCTCTCTCTTTTCTCCTGTTCGGCTTTGTTGCTCGTATACTTTTCGTGAATAATCTTCAGGTTCTGTCCAGCACGTTTTACCGGCCCGTTCACCGCTTCGCACTGAAAGCACACCTTTGTCCTTTTGCATTTCTCCAACAATTTCTTAAACATCACCCGTCTGTACGCGTGGTCGACGCCTCCAATTTTCTTCTCTCTCGACCGTAACTTCGTCAACATCTCTTCCTGCTCTTCTTCCTTCATTAACAAACACGAGCACTCCTTACACACGCACTGCAAACAATGCACGATGGCTTTAAAATACCCGACGTGAAACACCGGCAACTCCAACTTCAAATACCCGAAGTGGCCGCTGCAATCCATAATCTTCCCTTTACACGTCTGACACTCCGGTTGTGACTTATTCGTTGTCCCTAATCTCGGGTCTAATATTCCTCCTTCCAGCGGCATGCGTTCCGTTGGTGTGTACAAAGTCCTTTCCGTGACGTGTAAAACGCCCGCTCTCGCGATTTCGCTCCCAGACATTGTCGAAAAAGTGACTTTTTTTATTCGTCTCGGCGCGTTCGCTTTCACGAAAGACTCCTTGGAGGTTTCGATTTTCTTGTCCTCTTCGTGGTTAACGTCGTGGTGGTTACGAGTTCGTTGATGATGCATCGGTGGTGGATTGTTGTTGTTGTTATTATTCGTATTCGGTTGTAAGATCGGTTTGCATAACACGTTGGTGTCCCCGTGGTTCGTCTTCGAGGGCTCGAAACGGCGGCGTGAGGAGACCGGTGGAGGCGGATTTGACCCTTCTCGGATTTGGACCATGTTTACGTAAACGACGAAGCAATCTCCCTCTGGTTTTCTTCTCTCTTACCAACAGTGGTAGTAGTATCTCAACTATCGCGACGCGGAGGATTTTAACCCTATTCCTCTGACTTTGTCGCGATGGATGACTTCGTGAACGCAAAAGCGAAAGCGGAGAGTGAGGAAAAATTTCTTCGATCTTTTTCTCGTCGCGAAACAGTTGAAAGAAGAAAAAATCTCGCAAAACGAATAACAACAACAACGCGATAACGATGATGATGATGAGGCTAAAATTGGTATTATTATTAAAATCTAACCATATCTAAAGCTACGCGTCGTCAAAAACGACGTGATGCGCGATACTATTGAATCCGTTTCCCGAAATCGCCGTCGTGCTCGGGATCGATCAACGTGACGTTGAAACCTCGCAACAACTTGAACACTTCAAACGCTAAATCGAACGAGTGCACTTTTAAGCTCGCGGTGACTCGGTCGAAGTAATGGTACCGATCGTCTTTGGAGTCGCCTTTAAACGGTTGGAAACCGTATAAGGAGACGTTTTCGCAGAGTTGGACGGCGAGCATGACCGTAGTCCAACCGGTCATCGGTTTGTCGTTGTATTTGCTGCCCGGGTTGCGAGCTTCGACGATTTTTTTCAACTCGTGCCAGACGTAGCGAAACGTGTACGTAGTTTCGGGCGTGGTGAGGTAGATTTCTTTGTCTTTGTTGGCGCGCATGAGCGGTAAAAACTGTTCTCGGCGAGCGTCGCGGATGAGAGGTTCGCCGAGGATTAACGCAGCGACGCGGCGGGTTTTGCCCGGAGTGTTTTTACCCGCGAATCCAGATTGGCCAGGTTGTCTTTCCGCTTTACGCCAAGTGTGCGCGCCGCGAAGAAGCGCGTCCGAGTTTGGACGATTGACGACGTCGAAGGTTGTTCGAGAACCGACGTGCTTGGAGAAGTCTTTGTTGGTGGCGGACGACTTTCCGGAAACTGGGGCGTAGTTGATGCGAAAGACGGCTTCGTGCTCGTCGATTTCTTTGCCTTTTTGCGCTCGGAGGTGGACGCCTCCGTTGGCAACAACTGCGCAGGTTTTATACGTTTGGTCGTAATCTCGGTGAGGGAGACGAGGAAGGAATTGCGTTTCGAGCTCTAACGCTTGTTTGCGAGCAACGTGGAGCATTTTAAACTCCATCGGTGTCGTGGACATTTCCTTGCCGTCTCGGCCCGTGGACCAGCGAACGCGACACTTATTTGGACTGATTCGAGCGTTTGCGGCTTCCTCGTCCGGAGAAATGTTCGTGTTGTCGTCGGAAGAGAGGAGTTTTCTCAGCCCGCCACTGCCCGCGTTGGAGGCGATTTCTTTCGCGACGGAAGCGCCGGATGGTTTTTTCGTCATCGGCTCTCCGTTTCCGTCGTAAATTATCGTTTGCTTTTGCTGCTGCACGGAGACTCCTAAACCGTTATTAGTGCTGCCACTACTTCCAACGGTATATAACTGAGAAGGATCCGTGACTAATTTTCCGTACCCGTTCCCTTGAAGATCACTTCGTTCGACGTTCCCGAGGCCTTCGGATAAATAGCGACACCCGGGATTTATAGCTTTCAAGGAAAGAAACACGCGCATCTTCCTTGGTTTAATCAATTGTTTCAATTTCTTAATTCTCGCTTGGGATGCCGACGATTCCGCGCTGATTGCGTCTAACGCATCATCATCGCTATCTTTGTACTTACTACTACTCCCCTTTGCGGCGTTTCCCTCCTCTTCTCTAATCGCGTTCTCGTGCTCCTCCTTCTCACTCCAGGACATGTCTAAATTCTCCAACTTATCCTCCTCTTCCTCTCCTCCAGCTCCTATGGCGTCTTTATTCTCTGCCACGCTGTCATCGTCTGCACTATCAACTCTTCTCTTACTATTACTACTCCTACTGCCACCCCCTTCGGTCGCTTCAAACGCTTCCCTCTCTTCCTCTTCGTCGTCGCCTTCCATCGACGGCGCGCGCGCGTGCTCCCGGTCGCCCCGCGACGACGTTTGATGCTCTTCAACCATTTCGTGCGGTTTCACTTCTTCTAATTCAAACAGCGCGTCTACGTCTAAATCGTCCGCTATCGCATCTATTCCTCGTTCGTCGTCCTCGTTCTGTTTCTCGTCGTGTTGCCACCAGCGGTGGTTTCGTTGGCGTTGGTGTTGGTGTTGCTGCTCTAAAGCTTTTCGTGGCTGCTGTTGCTGATGTATGTTCCCACCCAGTCGAATCGACGGTAACGCGAACAACAGTAACCTATAAGCACGCGTACGTGCAGAGAGAGAGTCAGAGAGTCAGAGAGTCAGAGAGAAACGAAGAAACGGATGATAGTAGTATTGATTGGAAAATCTCTCATCGCAAAACGAATTTGCGTACCCGGGCGCGAGAAACACGAGCGCGTAGACGGCTAACCGACCCCAGAGTTTTACGGTCGGGTCGTCCAAGTCTACCACCAAATTCTTCATATCGTCTCCCCGTGAGGATGATGACCCCGACGATTGGTGCCAATCGCGAGGACGACGGGGGCGGTTTGAGCCGCCCCTCATCGTCGTCGTTTTTCTCGAGAAAGGAGAGAAAGAGAGAGAGAGAAAAGTGAGGAAGCTTAGTATGGACGATGCGGTTATACAAAACGTTCGTTTTTTATTACAACCACAGCACTTACGTTATACTTTTCGCCGACTTTACTACGAGCTAAACAAGACGTTCAAATTTTCTGGGTGGACGAGAATATCAGCCGCCTCTCTCTACCTCTTTCTCTCTCTTTCTTTCACCCTTCTGTTCGAATACTTGCTGATGTTGCGTTTTGAAAACTAAATACAGCCTCTCTCTCTCTCTCTCTCTTTTTCCTTTTCCTCTCTTTTCTCCATTTTTAATATATATTATTGATTGAATTAATACTCAATCTCGTCCAAAGCGTAGTTGTTCGTCGAGACGCCGGCGTAGTTGACCTTCTCAAATCTCACGACCACCGGATATCTAACGCCGGATTGGTCGACCGAAATCACTTTGCCGTAGTCGTTGAACCAGTACGATTCCGGGCGCAAGATTTTCACCTTGGAACCTCTCGGCGGACCGATTTGCGGCACTTCCGCCTTCTTTTCAGGCGCCGGGGCAGCTTCACCCTGTTTTTAAGAAAAGAGAAGAGAAAAAAAGGTCAGCGCGAAGACTCCAAAGAAACACTATTATATAGGCTCATCATCACAGGTAAAAAAAGCAGCTCTCAAAAAAAAAATCCGGCTCTTTCTGATACGCCCGGAAATATATCGCCCAAGCAAAAAAGAATGAGAATCGAAAAACGCGGCGCTTATACTCCTCGCGAGCGAAAAAATCATCCGTACCTCCGCTCTAACTTTCAAAGACGCTCTCTTGGACGTTTGTTTTCTGTTAATGGTGGTGTTCCTGTGCGTTGAAGAGGGAGGAATAGAAAAGGTGTGAGTTTTTCGCGGCCGATTTTTTTATATTTTTTTTCCTTCAATTTGCACCGGAAACCAACAAACCAACCTCTTTTGGTTCTAAAAGATCCATCATCTTCTGAACCAAAAAAAAAGAAAGGAAATCAAATCGCGCTTATAATAATTAGAAATCCAACACGAAAGAAACGATCGGATGCGAAATAAGTGAAACATGTTTACCTGGCGGAAACCGCGAACGATTGTGCGTGCAAGGCAAACATTCTTATTTGTGGTTAAGCGTGCAATATATGGCGTTCCTAAAGTGGAAAGGAAAACAACGAGAAATCGCGATTGGGAGATTTTTTTGAGTTCCGCTGAAGCAAAAAACGAGAGAGAGAGAGAGAGAGGAAGATTTTCAATCTGCTACCCTAAATTATTGTTTTTGGTCTCTCTTTCTCGGGAAAAAAAGAACAACACAAAACTACTTACTACTACTCGGTGGTGTGCACACACGAACTACTTCGCGCGAGGCGGCGGCGCGACAAACTCCATCTGTCTGCGTAAAGGGAGGATGACTACTTCTGTGCCAACAACAACAAGAAAAAATGACGTAAACGAGGACGAGATGAAAAAAAAAGTGATGATGGTTCCATTCCCGCACTTGAAAGATGTCCAAACGTACGAACCGTCGACGTTCCTGTATAATCCAGGAGAGTCCCATCCACAAAAGATAAAAAAGCAAGATTGGATACGCGTCTTTCGGATGGCGTTGCCAGAGTTTACGAAAAGAGCAAAGATGGACGAAACGGTGGAGGATGCAGATGTGAAATCGGAAGTCTTTCGAGAACAATTTGAGAAGTATTTAAACGATTTGAACGAGAACGAAGACGAGAAGATGAACGTGATACGCATGTGTCGTTTCCGAGACGAGTGTTTACGACGGCTTGGATTTTACGACTGTTTTAGAACGGTGAAGCGAGAGGAGAATATGAAAGCGTTGGAGGCGTTGCCGAGAGGTTTAGAGCGCTTGGAGGAGGAAAACGCGGGGATATTAGAGTTGGTGAAAGGCGTGTTTGCGGGGAACATTTTCGATTTAGGCGCCGCGGCGAGTCAGGCTTTGTTTACCGACGGAGATAAAGGGGACGAAGACGACATCTTGAAATCGTTCTTCGAGACGCGAGATACGAAAGCGGACGTGTTCGTGGTGAATAATTTCGACGCGTTGAAGGAAAGATGGAATGATTTAACACGAGTGCACGAGAAGTGTTGCATTTTCGTCGACAACGCCGGCGCGGATGTTATTTTAGGCGTCTTGCCGCTCGCGAGAGAGATGTTGAAAAGAGGCACGAAAGTTGTCTTATGCGCGAACGACGTGCCGTCGATTAACGACATTACGATTAAAGAACTCGAAGAACTCGTGTTTCCGACTTTACTACGTATGAATGACAAAGATAACGTGTTTAAAAAAGCGATCGAATCAAGGCAGCTCTCCTGCATCGGCTCCGGTTCCGATTTGCCGGTGATAGACTTGCGCGAAATCAGCGAACCGTGCGCGAATGAGTGCCTCGATTGCGACTTGGTCGTTCTCATAGGTATGGGTCGCGGTATCGAAACGAATTTAAGAGCCGAATTCAGTATAGATCGCATTAATTTAGGCATGGTCAAGCACGAAGAAGTCGCGCAATTGCTCGGCGGTCCGCTCTACTCGTGCGTCTGCGCTTTCAACGCGGGCGCAAACACAGTGTAGTACCTCATATATATAAGTAGTTTAGTGGTAGCAGTAGTAGTAGTGATATCATAATAGTAACAGCGTTTTGTATTTACTCGTAATCTTCTCCGGTGAAAAATTCCTTGATGTTTTGAAACACCCCTTTCCTCGGTTGCTCCAAATCGATGAGAAAATCTTGCTTCCCGACGATTCTCCTCGCGGCGTTTTCGTACGCGATCCCTGCCAAAGTCAACTTCTTCTTTAACACCAGCGGCTCCCCACGATTCGTACTCACGATCACCTCCGTATCCTCCGGAATCGCGCCTAATAAAGGCACCCCCAACATCTCTTGCACGTCCTTCACGCTCATCATGTCGTTATTTTTAATCATGTCCGCTCTCACGCGATTCACCAACAACCTCACGTCCAAAATCCCATTCGCCTCCAACAACCCAGCCACTCTATCTGCGTCCCTAATGGCGGTAATCTCCGGCGTGGTCACCACGATTGCCTCCTCCGCGTTCGAAATGGCATTGATAAAACCCAAATCGATCCCCGCCGGGCAATCGATGAAAATAAAATCAAAATCCGACTTCTTCAACAAATCCAAAACCGTATTCATGTTATCTCTGGTCACGTTATATCTTTGCCTGTTCTTAGAAATCGGCAGTAAAGCTAAATTTCTCCACCTCTTATCTCGAATCAACGCTTGCTCTAATCGACACTCGCCTTCCAACACTTCCATCGCGGTATACACCACTCGGTTTTCCAATCCGAGCAATAAATCCAAATTTCTCAAACCAATATCGGCGTCCACCAAGGCGACGGAATACCCGAGACGCGCCATGGACATGCCCAGATTCGCTGAACTCGTCGTCTTCCCGACGCCGCCTTTTCCGGAAGTCACGACGACCGTTCTCGTCGCGCCAGTCGTTTTTCGTTTAGAAGACGATGATTCTCCATTCTCGGATGATCCTTCCGCTCTAGTTGTTACTTTTCTCGTTGGTGTTGTTGTTCGTCTTTTAAAAAAAACCGATGATGATGAAAATGATCGTCTGTTATTCTTCCGCGACGAGGAAGAAGAAGACAAAACGTACGACGATACTCGGTGTTGATGCGCGATCATTTTCTTAAATGTCTTCGTCTCCAAGAGAGATCGTTTTCGAGAGAAAGGAAGAGTGTGTGTATATTGTGGCGTATGATGATTTCAAAATCCAAAGCGATTTTGATCAGGATCGAGTCTTAAAAAGAAGAGAGGAAAAAAGGAAAAAATTTTGTCTGCTCTTTGTGCTTTCATGAGTTTTAGAAGAACGAATACGAAGAATACTAACACAATATGGAGCTAAATAAATGTGCTATTATTACACGCGTCGATAGTGCAACCCGGGCGGGTGATTAAACTTACACGTCTCGCCGTATTTGCACTTGCCGGTTTTTACGTAAAACTCGCAGTCGACGGCGTTTGGACGCACCGGGAAGTTTTGCGGCGGGAGGTCCCAATCGTCGTCGTTCTCGTTGTTGTTTTCGGTATTGTTGTTGTTGTTGTTGTTGTTGTTTGATGACGATTTCGATTCCTTCTTCATCATCTTTTGGTCGTTGGCGAGCTTTTTCAAGTCTTTCCAGGATTCGTTACCTTCTTGGAGTTGTTCTTCGTCGCCGAAATATTTGAGGAAGATTTGGTCGTTGACGATGGGGGTGGATTTTCGCGCAAACTCGTGGACGGCTAAGAGGAGGTTGGGAAATCGAGATGCGAAGTAGGCGTAGAACGCGTCCGGGGGTTCGCCGAGGATGCGCTGGATGCGCGGAGGCAGTTCGCGGAAGTGCGCGGATTTGTTGCGGATGACTCGAAGTAAGTCGCGCAAGGAACAACCGTCGTATTTGCGGTACTTTTCGAGATTTTCGAGCATAGCCGGATCGATTTTCGTGCGCCAATCGGTGTTGGAGATGGCGAATTTAGAAGCTCTCTCCAAAGTTTTGAGAAGGATGCGCTCTCCTGGTTCGCGGTCTTCGAGTTCCATGCGGTCGCTAACGTCGCATAGGAACTGCGTGCGCTTTTCTCGCGACCACCACGCGGGGTGTCTGAGAACCTCTCTCGCGGACGGCCGGTCTTCCGGGTTCGCTTCTAAACATTTTCTCACCAAATCCTTCGCTTCTGGCAGATGGTTCAACGCGGATACGTTGTAATCGCCTCGCAACACGCGCGAATCCCGCTCGAACTTTTCACCAAACGGGTGTTTGCCTTTCGTAAGAACGAAATGGACGACGCAACCGAGCGCAAAGATATCCACGGCACGCGATTGACGGCTGTTGGTAAGACGTTCGGGCGCTTGCCAGCCAGCGGTACCGTCACCGCCACCACCACCGGCACTTCCACCGTTGTTATTGTTCAGTATCGCGCGCGTTTCAAAACTCGTGCCGTCGATCAGGTTCACTTTTTTCGCGACGCCCATATCGGCAAGTTTACCGCGTCCTTTCTCGGTGATGAGAATATTCGAAGGTTTTAAATCGCGATGGACGATACCTTGAGAGTGCAGTTGTTTTAAGCCAGCAGCGACGTCGCGAAGAATTCGTACGCCATCGCTGGTTGGAAAGCCAGACGTGTCCAAGAGAGGCGCGGAGTCGCTCGTTTTTGTCGTTTCCGTCGCGCGCGCTTGTAACGTCGTTTCGCATCGCTCCAACGCAACGTACACGAAATCTTTATCTTCTTCCATGGCAAAACATCGCAAAATGTTCGGGTGCTCATCGCTCGCGATCAACGCGGCGAGCTCTTTCCGAGCGAGTTCGTGGAACTGCGCCAACAAACGCTTCACCGCGACCGATCGACCGTCGAGTTCACCGTCAAACACCACCGTGCCGCAGGAACCGTAACCGAGAACCTTCGGATTCACGATTAAGCGTCCAACTTTCATGGCACTTCTAGACGACTCTCCATCTTCTGGGAAACCGATTATGCTCCTCGTTTCGTTTGCGTTTTGCGCGTATTCGAGCATCTCTTTTTCGCGTTGTTCTTTCATCTTTCGCTTCATCTTCTTTTTTTGCGAAGGAGTGAGCGCAGTTTGTTGTTGTTCTTGTTGTTCGCCGCCATTCGTATTAGCGTCATCGGCTGATTCGCTGCTCTTCGCTACTTTCTGTCTTTGAAGGAGAAATTTCAACAAAACAGTTCCACTCGCCGTGACGACAAGCGTACCCGTCATCGCGATGAAAGAAAACTGCCCAAAAGTAACCTTTGAACCGAATGAGGAGTCATTCTCCTCGTCCTTCACCTTTCCGCCGGGTAATAAGCTTTGTTCGATCTTGCCTTTTTCCGCTTGCATTTCGACGATGCTCTTCAGCTCCATCGGCATGCACGCCCAATCGTCTTCGGTTGGATTGTCGCCGACGACGAAGCTCGTCAAAGCGCTCGATTCCCCGTATTTCGGCACGACTAGAGCGCCGCTACTCCCATCGACGACGGGATCACCTACTTCACCACCTTTTGGTAACGCAAAGTAACCACCCGCGTGTGCTCCTACGGTTACCTCGTTACTGTCGTTGTTTTTGTTGGCGCTACCTTCGTCGCCTTTTCCGCTATCACTAGTTGTTCCTAATATATTCTCGCCTCTTTCGTTGATCACTGAGAGCGGCATCGAAGACGTTCGCGTCGTCCAAACGATATTTCCAGATTCATCCACTCGAGTCAACGCGTTATTCGCCCCAATTCGTAACTTATCACCACTCGAAGTATCCCTGCCACCTAGATATCCCACTCCTTCTTCTCCTCCTCCTCCAACCGGGCGTAAGTCCCCGTGTGTGACGTTCCATCTCACCTTCCCCGTCACCGCATCGATAGATTTCACCGCATAGTCCGTTCTCCCGAGCAACACAATCGTCCTCCCACCGTTCTCTCCGTCCTCTCCGTCCTCGTTCCCTCTCACCGATGATTCATCCTCAAAATCGTCTGTCTCTGGATCAAACGTCCTCACAATCTCCCCTCTCTCCGCGTCCACCGCGAAAACAGTCGTCTTCCTCGTCCCGACAATCACCGCTCCATCGTTCGTCACCGACGGACTCGCTTCGACTAAATCTCTCGTGGTCACCGGAAGGCGAGAAATAGAAAATTTCCTCCCGCCGCTAAAAATATCCGCCGCCGAGGACGACCCCCGAACGCCGCGCCGGGCGACGTACAACGATCCATCCAAACCCGGGAACACGCTGCTACTCGCAGAACTCCCTTCGATATCCCCGCCTTTACCGCTCTCCTCCTCTCTGCCTTCTCGGCTCGCTTTCGCGCTCGACGACGAAGAAGAAGACGAAGAAGACGCGTGCACTAACGCGCTCCCGGTTTCGAACGACCACAAAAACTGCCCCGTCTTTGAATCCACCGCGGATACCGAACCGTCCAGCGTGGCCACGAACAGCCTCTCTTTATTATTATTAGTAGTATTCGTCGACGACGAAGAAGCGCTTTGAGAGGAGGAGGAGATTTCTGTCCCTTCTCCTCGTGAATCTTCTGCGTTGTTGTTCGTCGTCGCGCTGCTGCTCTCGTTCGCGACGACGACATCGACGACGCCGAGAAGAAGAAGGAAGAAACAACAGAAAAGAAGAGAGAGAATCGACAATCGTGTTCTTCTTCCTCTTCTTTCTCCTCGTCCTCGTCGTCGTAATACCCGATGAGGTGCCTTCACATCATCATCATCTCGAGAACGGGTCGTCGTCGCTTCCATTCTTCTCTCTCTCTCTCTCAAGAACACGAACAAGAAAACATCTCTCTCTCTCTCTTTTCAAGATGATAAAAACAAGTCTCGAAAGAGCAAACGCTTTTCGAAAGATTTTAGTTTATTATATATACGCGTGTGTGAATAAATGAAGCAAATTAGAATTGAATTGGATTGTCAATTAATACTACTACTAAAGAGATGATTCGGAGTGCTCAAAAGCTTTTAAAATCTCACTCAAACGTTTCAAAGCGCCGGCGAGCATTTTGAACTCTTTTCTTCGTCTTCTCTCTTTTCTCGCACTCCGATTTTGTAATTTATTCGAGGAGGCAGCAGAGGTAGAGGAGGAGGAGTTTAAGAACGCGACTCTTTCGCCCAGTAAATGTGAACATCTTCGCAACCGTTCCTCTCGGTCGCCGCGGCGGAGCGCGGCGAGGACTCGAGCGCCTCGTCGGGCGAGCGAGAGGAGGGCGGCGGAACCGAGCAAAGCGGATTCCGCGTCGAAACTGTTTTCGATGCTCTCGATGAGCACGTCGAGAGATTTCGTTTTCGCGCAGAAGTGCGCTTTGGCGACGTCGCCGGCGAAGGAGAGGTTGTGGAGGAGAAGGAGGAGTTTGCGTTTGGTGAGGAGGAAGGAGGAGGGCGTCGCTTCATCTTCGTCTTTTTCGTCGTCGTCGGCGTCGACGACTTCATTCTCGTCGTGAACGGTTTCGTCGAAGATATTGTCCGCGTGTTCGTAACAGTCCACGAGTAGGCCGATTATGTTGATTTTACACGACCGCAAGAGGAGTTTCGCGCCGTCCTCGTCGGATCCGGAGAGGACGCACAACGCGTCGATGGCCGCGTCGCACTCGATTTTCAAATCAACCCGCGAACGGTTCTTCGTGCTCGCTGTTCCCGATATGGAGAAACGAGCAATCATTTCGCAACACTTTTCGATGAACATGGAGCGAGATAATTGCGCTCGAGTCAGCGAGAACGTGGAAAGCGAGGAGAGAAGCTTCACGCCGCGCGCCATTGTAATCGAAGGAATGAACTTTTCTTCGGCAAAACTCAACGGGTCGCGAAGTCGGGTCGTTTTCTCCTTTTCGCGAAACAGAAAAGAAACGAGGCGGTTGAATAAGGACGTTTCGCCGCTGTTCTTCGATGCAGTACATATGCATCGCTTAAACTCGTCCGACTCGAGGATGAAATTGGTTACCGCGGCGAGATAGGCGTCGCGAAGTTCCATTTTGACGCGATTCGAGAGCGTCAGCGCGGAGTCGGTGGATCGACCAGGAGTAAAAAGAAGCGAGAAGAGCTTCTCAAAGACCAAAACGCCGTTGTATTTCAGCAACGTTGCGTGTTTTACCATCGCAGCTGCTTCTCGAATTTTTATCGACGACAGGTGCTCTTCTTCTAACGCTTCTTCTCCTTCGTTGTCGTTTTCTTCATCAAACGTTGCAGCCGAGAAGCTCGCGTGCTGCAAAATGCGCAAGCATAACGCGATGCCACCTGCGTCGATATTTTCGCTCAGCACTCTCTTCAAGACGAGTTCGAGAGAACCAGAACGAATCATTTCAAACTTTGCACTCGCGCAGTGGGCGAGTACGTTTTGAAACGCAGACGCGACGGTTACATACAAATCATTCTCTTTCGCATGGTCAACGTCGATACCTCCACGAGTAATGCGCGGTGTAAAGGCTCTCGAAAGAACGCGAGATAAACGAGCACCGATCGGTAGATACGCGCCTTCGTTAGAAGCATTTGCTGCAGCCGCTTCGTCGCCATCGTTTTCAATGTCGATGAGCGGCGGTGTTTTCGGTGGCATTTCATCGGCACCGTCGTCTTCATCATCCTCGGGATCAAACGTCAACGCATCTCTGCTCGCTCGTTCGCAACTAAACATCGTCGCAATCAACGCAAAAAGACCTTGCGACGACGATGAAACGGTAGACGTAGTCACGAGCGACATTTCGAGCAACGCACAAGTCGCCTCGCACAACTCTCCTCGCGCGTTCTCCTCTCCCAGATTATTTGTCTTCACGACGTCATCAGCCGCCGCCGATAAACTGTTGTTGTACTCTCCGTCGAGCATGGCAGCGATGGCTAACGCTGCCGACGACGCTGCCCTGAGCTCGCCAGCAGAAAGTTTCGCGCGCGCGCCTCTCGACTGTGCAGATTTCAAAACATCAAACAACGCGTAGAAAAGAGGACTGTTCGGTCGCGCTTTCAACGCGTAATCGCTATCGTAATCGTCCGCGTTCAAACGCTCACCGACGATGAATAAACCGAGTAATTTTGACACGTTTGCAGACGCTGCACATCTGTGCATATGCACCTCACCTTCCGTCGCGGCTTTCTTCTTCCTCGGCCGAAGCCAATTCTTCAAGCACATG